>ENA-ORXT01004460-ORXT01004460.1-marine-metagenome-genome-assembly--contig:-NODE-4460-length-14446-cov-3.379219_pt1 | contig 14446 bp, 12 predicted proteins | sample MGYA00237868_ERZ511482 | MGnify/ENA metagenome assembly ERZ511482 | reverse complement strand
CCGCTGCCCGGCGGCGGGTTCCTGGTGGCGGGCACTTCCGAGACGATCCGGGAAAGGACAGCCGTGCGGGAACGGTACCACGGCGGGCGCGACGGTTGGCTCCTGTGGCTCGACGAAAAAGGACGGACCCGCGGCGAGCTGTTGCTCGGGGGCAAGCGGGACGATGCGTTCACCTTCCTCCACGCCCTGCCCGACGGCAGCTGGCTGGCCGCCGGCCACCGGGGCGGGGAAGGCTGGCTGGTCCGCTTCCGCAAAACGGACCAGCCGGAAATGCTCTGGGAGCACCGCTACCCGACGCCGGACAGGCGCGCCGGCGAGGTCTTCGCCGCCGCCGTGAACGACCGGGGCGAAATTGCCTTAGCGGGCCGGACGGGAAGGGGGGAAGAGGCCGACGGCTGGGTCCTCGGCCTGACCCTGGACGGCCGGGAGCTGTTCAGCAGAACCTATCTGAAGGACGAGCGGAGCCGCGCCCTGGGCGTGCAGGCACTGCCGGACGGCGCGGGCTGGGCCATCGCCGGAGAGGCGGGCGGGCAGCGCGGCCGGGGGGACGGATTCGTCATGCTGCTGGGGCGGGACGGAGCCGAGGTCAACACGGCCCGCTTCGGCGGTAGCGGCGCGGACCTGTTCAAGGACATCCGCCTGGCTCCCGACGGGGATTTGATGTTGCTGGGCGAGAGCTATAGCCACCAGCGGGGCGCGCGCCACCCCGTACTGTGGGGGATGCGACTCGACGGCGAGCTGGAGGAAAAAGACGCCTTCTACTTCGGCAGTAAACTGGAGGAAAGCGCGGAAGCCCTGGCCCTGCTGCCCGGTGGGGACTGGCTGGCGATCGGGAGTTCATACCGCCAGTATTTCAAGGGACGACAAGGCGGGATATGGCGGATTGGCCGAACCCGCGACGAGCGGGACGCCACGAGCGCCGACCTCACGGTGATCGGTCGATCGGCCGACCACATCAGCCTGGAGCGGAGCGGAGCGGCGTGGTACCGGCCGGGCCTGGAACTTCGCCTGCGGCGGGTTTCATCACCCGGTCACGTTCATTCCTTCCGTTTGACGGCCCGGTCTCCCGGTGGCCCGGGAACCATCGTGATGCCCCTGCCGGAAAATATCACCGGTGATTATCTCCTGGAACTGGTGGACGGTAAAAAGCAGGCCCTGGGTGCCGGCGTGCCGCTGTCTTTCGCTTCGCCGGACAGTACGGCGGTCGGTCAGGCAATGGCCGCCCTGGAGCTGGTGGGCGTGGAACGAACCTCCGGTAGCATCGAGAAGTGGCTGCTGAAGATCACCAACCTGGCGGAGGAGCGGCTGGCGTCCCCCCGTCTCCTGGTCTCGGGTACGGAGGGTTGTTTCGTAACCGAAGCCGCGCTGAACCTGACCCCCTTACTCGAAGGGGAAACCCTGGAATACCGACTACCCGTACGCCGGCTGGCGGGTGTCGATGCGGCGTGTACCCCCCGCCTGGAACTAACGGACGGTAAGGGCCGGAGCCTGGCGAGCGTTTCACCCGTCTTTGCTCCTTCACCTACCCCGGCACCCGCGGCCGCGCCCTCCGTACCGAACACCCTGGTCATCACCTGGCTGGACCCTAACCCGGATTTGCTGGAACACGCGGAAATCGTCAGCGAAAGCGAAGAGATCACCCTCCAGATCAAGATAATTTCTACCGGTAAACTGCGGAAGGAAGACTTCGATATCCACCTTAACGGCCGCTCCCTGCGCGGCGGGCAAAAGCTGGATGAGGTGCGGTTCAGCGGCGGGGATTACCAAAAAACGGTCACCCGGCGCGTGGTGCTGAAGGAGGGGCTGAACATAATCCATGCATCGATGGCGCACCCCGGCGGCCGGGAAAGTACCGATACCCTGAGGGTCGTTTACACCCCCGCCGTGCCCAACCTGCATCTGGTCTCCATCGGCGTTCCCTCCTACGACCTGGCGTACACCATCAACGACGCGCGCGACGTCGCCCGGCTGTTTCGCCGGGCCGAGGATAACGGCTCGAACGCCTTCGGCCACGTCTTCGTGGATACCCTGCTGCTGCCGGAAAACACCACCAAGACGGCCATTTTGAAGAGCCTCCGCCGGCTGGATTACCGCACGGCCAAGAACCAGATCAAACCGAACGACCTGCTGATGGTCTTCGTCTCCAGCCACGGCATCAGTTCCGACGAGGGGAGCTTCCACATTGCCGCCAGCGACTACGATCAGCCCTTCCTGCGGGAAACGAGCATCGACTTCACCAGTGAGCTGACCGATTACCTCGAACCCCTCGACTGCCGCAAACTCTTCCTCATCGATGCCTGCCACAGCGGGGAGGCGGCGGGTAGCGCACCGGCCAATCAACTCACGCGGTACCTGGGCGGCGACCGTAACCTCAATACCCTGTTCAGTTGCCGCGCCGAAGAGTACAGTTACGAAGACGACAAATGGCAAAACGGAGCCTTCACCGAGGCGATCGTCAGCATCGTAGCGGACTTTTACCGGGGGACGTCCACCGCCGACCTCAACGGTGACGACCGCCTCACCCTCCGGGAACTTTACCTGGCGATAGAACCCCTCACCAACAAACTGGCCCGCGCCAAAAAGCCCCGGCCCCGCACCGGGCAAAACCCCATATTGGGTACCACCCGGCGGGGAGGGGGGGATATCGTCCTCTTTACCCGGTGAGCGCCCGTCCTCGCCCCCGGGATGGGGTATTTTGCTTCCGGTCCGTAGTGCTAAAAAATTGAATTGATGTCCTTGCTAAAATTCTTACTTCTCCTTTGTACGGCGTTCACGGCCGTTCTCGGGGCTCAGCAGCTACCGCTATTCGCCCAGTACCGCAACGCCAGCGGGCTGCTCAACCCCGCCTCGCTCAACGCGGAGTATTTTCTGTACGAGTATGACCTGAATGTCAACGTTTCCTATCGTTCGCAGTGGCAGTCGCAACCGGAAACGCCCCGTACGCTACAGGTGACGGGGGAGTACATCACCGATTTCGGCGGGGCGGTGGAACTGGTGACGGGCGGGTCATTGCTGCGCGACCAGACCGGTCCGCTGGGGCTTTCCGGCGGCTACCTTCGCCTGGGGGCGGTGCTTTCCGGAGATCCCTACTACGGTGCTTTGGTCGTCGGGTTTTCCGCCGGCCTCGTGCAGTACCGGTTCGACGCCACGGAGATCCTGTGGTTCGACCCCGACGACCCGGACGTTACCCAACTCAACGAAAGCCTGAGCCGGCCCGATCTCGGCGTGGGCATCTTCTACCACAAGCGCCTGGGCGGCCGGCGGGGGCGCAACAACATCTACCTGGGCGTTTCCCTGCCCCAGATCCTCAACGCCCGCTACGAGCTCTCCGTAGCGGACCGGTCGCGCACTGCTTTTCTGGACCGGCGGCGGCACTATTATTTCACCGGCGGATGGTACCATTTCTTTAACCAGGATACTTTCCTGGAGCTTTCCACCTGGGCCAAGTACGTCGAGGGCGCGCCGCTCAATATCGACTTGAACGCTCGGTTGCACCCCGGGCGGGCGTTTTGGTTCGGCCTGGGCTACAACCCCAACACCCTGGTACACGCCGAAGCGGGGGTCAACGTCGAAGGCATGTTCGGGAAAGACAGCAACCTGCAGATCGGCTTTGCCTTCGACCAGAATTTCAAGGCGCTGGGGTACGACGTGGGGAGCTCCCTGGAATTCACCATGGCGGTGCAGTTCGCTACGCGGTAGTGGTGTAGCTCCGCGGGCGGCGGGAAGGCGGGGTAGGGAAGAAGTAAGTCGGTTGGTGGTAACCATTCCGCTGTTTCGCAATACGACGGTAAACCAACTACTGTCTTATGCAAAGCTTGCGTTCTTTCCTTTACGATTTTTTGCGCCGAAACGCGCTTGCGGCGGGTAGTCTCTTGGTGCTTGATATTCTCGCTAATCTCCTCATCGTCGGCCTTTCCATCACCGCCGCCCAGGTATACACCGGCTTACTGGGCATGGGCTCGGCGCGCGGGCGGTTGCTGGCGGAATTCGGGATAGGGGAGCACCTGGTTGCCGAAGACTGGCTCTGGGTGTTCGGCGGGCTGGTGTTGCTGCGGGCCGGAGCCGACTGGGGGCGGAGTGCCCTGCGCGGCATCATCGGGGAAGGGTTCAGCCTGGCGCTGCGCCGCCGGCTCTTTTCCCATCAGCTGGCGCTGGAGCGGAAGCACTATACCGAGAAAGGGGCCGGCCGCTACCTGCTGCGATTCAGCGGCGACCTCAACAGTGTCCAGTCCTTATTCACCCGCGGCGTTCTGCGGACGTTGGGAGATCTGACCCTGGTGAGCAGCAGCCTGGCCCTGTTTTTCTACCTCGACGCCACCTTGGGTGGGATCGTGCTGGCCGCGCTGCTGGTGCTGAGCACCGGCTTGTTGCTGCTCAACCGCGCCGCCGGCCGCCTCGACGGGCGGCGGCGGGACCGCAAATCCGGCCTGCTGGCCTACGTAAGCCGCCACCTCCCCTTCGTCGCCGCGGTGCAGGCCACCAACCGGGAGCGACCGGTGCGGGAGGCGTTCAACCGGCGGGCGGTTCGGTTGGCCGAGGTCGGGCGGCGTTACTGGCTGCGCGCCGCGGGCGTGGCGGCCATCGTCCCCCTGGGAATCCACGGCGGTTTGTGGTTGGTGCTATTCGTCTTGTCCCGCCGCGATGGCGTGGGGCTGGACCCCAATATGCTACTGATCTTTATCCTGCTGCTGCTTAGTTGGCGGCCGGTACTGGGCCGCCTGTTGCGGGTGGGCCTCACCTGGAAGAAAGGAATGATCAGCCTCCGTAAACTGGCCAATCTGCTGGATCGCTCGGTGGAGCAGATCAGTCCGGCAAAGGACGTGCGGATCGATGCGAGCACCCTGGAGCTGAAAAACCTGAGCTTCGGTTACGGTGAAAGAATGCTATTCACCGGGTTGAACCTTAAGCTGAAACCTACGGAATTCCGGCTGCTGGTGGCCGGCAGCGGTGGCGGAAAAACCAGCCTGGTACGGCTACTGGCCGGGTGCGCGCGGCCAACGGCGGGTACCATCCGGCAGGGAGCGTATACCCTGGCCGATACCAACCTGAAGAGCTGGCGGCGGAACCTAGCCTTCGTATCCCCGGCTTTCCCGTTGTTCGGTGCCACGCTTAAAGAGGCACTTTGTTACAGTCGCCGGAAGAAATACCGCCGGGCCGCCGCTTCCTTATTCAAGGAATGGCAGGTCATGTTCCCCCTCCTGCGCAATCTGCAATTGAGCCGGCGCCTCGGAGACAACTGCAGTAACCTCACGGGCGGGCAGGTAACGCTGATGCTTTGGCTGCGGGCCATCCTGGCCGGCAAACCTCTACTGGTGGTGGACGAGGGGCTTGTCGGGCTGGACGAAGAAACCAGGACAACCCTACTGAACTGGCTGCATAAGCAGCGCGAAGCATACGGTATTCTGTGGCTCGACCATCCCGACAATGTAGTGGAAAAACAGTTTGGGGCGCGGGCGCGGGTGCTGGGGGAGGTTGAAAGGCCAAAGAATTTCACGTAGGCCGGTAACCTTTTTCGCCCTACGAAATATGTCAGCGTCGAGGGGCGCGAACAGCTCGCCCCACTAATCAAATTAAAAAGCCTCAACCATGAATTCCCGCGTAAAAGTTTCCTACACCTGTGCTTCCGTTCCCACTTCCTACCGCATGAACCCCGAGCTCATCAACGAGCGCGTTCCCCAGGCCGGCGACGTCGGCATCTTCCGGGTGCTCGCTTCCGACGGAAAGTACCTTAAAGACCCCCGGGGGGCCAGCCAGTACCTCTTCACCGGAGACCTGATCATGGCCAGCTACGGCCCCCGCTACGCCACGAGTCAGTACGAAGCCCACCTGCCCACGGCCCCGACTACGGAAGTTGCCCTCGTTGGTCGCGGCGGCGTAGTCGCCCAGGTACACTCCCAGAACGACACCCACGGCGGAACGGCGCTGCCGCTGCAGCTGGTCGCTTTCGCTACCGACAAAAGCGGTAAAGTGATCAACACCCGCCGGCAGTTCACCCTGCCGGCCTTCCGGGCCGGTACGGGCGACGCTCAGGTGATCCTCAGCGTAGGGTCCAGCATGGACAGCGGTAAAACGACTACCGCCGCCTTCGCCTGCGGCGGCCTGGAGCGCGCCGGCTACACCACGGCCTTCATCAAGCTGACCGGCACGGCCTTCCCCAAAGACTCCCAGTTCGTGTACGACCGCGGTGCCAGCTACGTCACCGACTTCAGCCGCGCCGGGTATCCCACTACCTTCAAAACGCCGCAGCCCGAGTTGCTGCGTCTTTACCAGAAGCTGATCGATGACTGTATGGCCGCCGTGAACCCCGACATCATCGTGGTGGAACTGGCCGACGGTATCCTGCAGGGGGAAACCGGCCGCCTGTTGCGGGACCGGGACTTCATGAGTACCGTCAGCGGAGTCATGCTCAGTTGTGGCGATAGCCTCGGTATTCTTTCCGGGCTCACTACGCTGCGGAGCTGGAACATCGAGCCTTGCCTGCTAAGCGGCTTGTTCAGCGCAAGCCAACTGCTCATCAAAGAAGTGAAAGACCACACCCACGTACCGGTGATGACCCTCGATAATATGCTGGAAGGAGAGATGATCGGGACCCTGCCGGGGACGACGGCTCCTCCCGCTCGCGCGATCGACAACGTCGAGACCGATCCCCTCACCGGCAACGGTTCCGTTGTCGCCGCTTAGCGGTCGAAAGAGTGAGCGGATCAATAAATCCGGGTACGCCGCTTTCGGGTATAATGAGAGACACTAGCAGGAAAGTGGGGGGGCATCATTTTTAAATTTTAAAACCGAACACTATGAAATACGGCAAAGCCGGGGCGGTACTTGCCTCCCTGATCGTACTGCTGCTGGTTTTTTCTCCCGTAACCCAAAATTGGGAGAAGAAACCGGAAGACGGTTTTCCCCTCTCTTACTACCCGATGTTCGCGAAGGCCCGCGACGCCAGTGAGCATATCTATCATTTCGTCGGGTTCGATGCCGCGGGAAAGCGCTACGACATTCCCTACGATATGGTCGGAGCCGGTGGCTTCAATCAAATCCGCCGGCAGATTCGCAAGCGTTGCCGGTCTGGCGAAGGGGCGGCACTAATTCGTAAGGTCGGTCGCCGCATCGCCGGGTCCGGCAAAGCACCCTACGATGAACTTGTAGAACTCCGCCTGATCCGGGGCACTTACGCTACCGAGAAATATTTGCTTGATAACGCCCGCCTGCCCCACAAGGAAAAGATATACGCAACCCATAAAATCTCCCGTCATGACTCCGCTCAGTAAACGACTCGACCGCTTTTGGTTTCCCACAATGGGCGCGGAACGCTTGGCCGTCATTCGCATCGTCACCGGTCTTTTCGCCCTTTGGTACCTCGTCACCCGCTACGACATGATGTTGCGGATGGTACGGGGGGCGGCGGAGAACTTCGACCCCGTCGGGCTTGCCGTCCTGTTGGAAAGCCCGGTCGACTGGCTGATCTTTAAAGGGGCCTTGCTTATGACGATCGCGCTGGGTTCGGCTTACACCCTGGGCTGGAAGTTTCGCTATACGGGGCCCGCCTTCGCGGTTCTTTTCCTTGCCGTGATGTGCTACCGCAACTCTTGGTCAATGATCTACCACAACTACAATGCCCTGGTGTTACAGGTCGGCGTGGTAGGGTTTACGGCGGCTTCGGGCGCGATCAGCCTCGACGGTTTGCTCAGAGGGCGCTCCGCCGCCGGCTGGCGCTTCGGCTGGCCGGTGATGCTGATCAGCGCGGTTACCCTGCTGACATACTTTCTTTCCGGTTACGCCAAGGTGGAAGGCGAACTCGCCTGGTCCTGGGCGACCGGAGACGCGATGCGCTCCCAGATTGCCGTAGACGCCCTGCGCAAAGAAGTGCTGGCCGGTGGAAGTTCCCGACTCTTCCTCTGGCTGTACGGTCAAACCTGGATTTTCCTGGTCGCCGGCCTGGGCACGCTGGTGTTGGAACTCGGCGCGCTCTTCGTCCTTCTGAACCGGAAGGTAGCGATGGCCTGGGCGGTTTTGACCGTGGGTATGCACTGGGGCATCTGGTTTTTGATGGGCATCCACTTTCCCTTTCACATGAGCGGCCTGATATTCCTGAGTCTTTTCCCCGTCGAGCGACTCTGGTTTTGGCTGAAAAGTAAATTTGTTCACCTGACGGACGAGGAGGCGATGGCCATGGTTTCCTGTGTCGGCGAACAGCCGGCCGTGGTGCTCTTCGATGGCGTCTGTAATTTCTGCGACGCGACGGTCCGCTTTGTGGTCGACCGTGATCCCGCCGGCAGCTTTCACTTCGCATCCCTGCAGTCGGAACAAGGGCAAAAGCTGCTCGGTGAATACGGTGCTTCCACCGATCTTTCCACGATCGTATTGATCGAAGAAGGCAAGCTGTATACCCGGAGTTCCGCGGCACTACGCATCACCCGTAAGCTTCGCTTTCCCTATCCACTCCTGTCTGCATTGTTGCTCGTTCCCAAGCCGCTTCGGGACTTCGTCTACCGGCAAATCGCACGGCGACGTTACCGATGGTTTGGCCGCAAAGAGGCTTGTGAACTGCCTTCCCGGGCCGTGGCGGCGAGGTTTATCGGTTAAGCCCCCGGACGGATTATTAGTTTGGGATCTACGTGAGCCGGCTGCCGGCCGGTAGCTATCTCTTCCACTTGCAATCTGAGCAGGCAAGTGGGGTGAAGCGGTTCATCAAGGTAGATTGATCGCCGCTCTGAATACCAGCTGATTGGCTAAGGGCCTTCCGTGCCGTACCGGTGAACCGTTGTGTTCCAGGATGCGGTGCGGAGGGCCCTTTTTGTTTGCCCCCTTACCTTTCTCCGCACCCGCGTCCGCGCCAAAAAGTGCTTCATTGGGCGCGGCCGCGGGTGCAAAGAAAGTTGTTAAAGCAACATTGTTGCGTTAGACAGAATTTAGTTTACCTTTGTCTAAGGATAATCCGGTATTCACAAGGGAACGGCGATAGCTCCTAATTTAAGCACAACCGCATGCAGCACCCCTTTTCAGCCAAACCCGTCACCATTTTGACGGGCTTCCTCGGTGCCGGGAAAACCACTTTTCTTAATCACCTGCTGGCCCGTGATGAAAAGCGGCGCTATGCCATCATCGAAAACGAATATGGCCGGCAGGGGATCGATAATGAACTCGTCCTGCGCCCCGACGAGACGATCGTTCAGTTCGACAGCGGTTGTCTTTGCTGCACCCTCAACGACGACCTTTACGACCTGCTGAACGACCTGCACGAACGGCGCGACGAGTTCGACGAAATCATCATCGAAGCAACGGGGCTGGCGGACCCCACCGGACTCGCCCAACCTTTTCTTTCCCACCCCCTCATCAAGAAACATTTTCCGCTGCGGGCCATCGTGTGCCTGGTCGACGCCGAACAGATCGGGGAACAACTACGCGAAACGGAAGAAGCTATTCGCCAAATCACCTTCAGTGATATTCTGCTGATCAATAAGACAGACCTGGTGGCCAAGACAAATCTTGACCACCTCCGCCGGATGCTACAGCGGACAAATCCGCTGGCGTCCATTTATCAGGGCCGGGAAGGCGCTTTCCCGGTCCTTGATTTTGACGAGGGAACGGAACGGCTGGAGGCGCTTTACCACAAAGAGTACGGAGGGCCGCGTAGCAAAACGCCGCCCGTGCCGGCTGCGGAAGCCCCGGTAGGTTTCCCCGTTTCTAAGCCGGTTCAGGCCCACCCGCATCGACACTCCAATGGGGTCGTATCTCATTCTTTCTCCTTAGATCGCCCCTTCGACGATCAAAAATTCTACGCCCAGCTTCTCACTTATCTGACTTTTCAATCCGAAGGGCTCTACCGCATGAAAGGCTTGGTCTGGATAGCGGGACGGGACCATCAGTTTATTGTTCAATCCGTCGGCAAGCGGCTGGACTCACAACCCCTCCGCCCCTGGAAAACCGGAGAAGACCAACGGTCCGTCATCGTATTCATCGGCAAGCAACTCCAGCGCAAGGGGTTAGAGCGACTGTTAGTGCGTTGCCTGAAACGCGCCGGGTGACCCATTACCTAGATCCTTCACAAATAAATAATAACCAAGCTATGGAAATAACGCAAAATTCAAACTACTCCAATTTGTTGGGCGCCGCCGCCAGTGGCCTCTGCGCGGTTCACTGCGCCATAACCCCACTAATTTTTGCCGCCAAGCCACTGATGGACCATGCGCACGGCGAGCATGGCCACGCCCACGGTAGCCCGTGGTGGGGCGCCTTCGATTATATTTTTCTCGTACTGAGTTTTGTAGCCGTTTGGTATTCCGTTCGCCACACGAATCACCGTACCCTCAAGCGGGTACTCTGGGTAAGCTGGGTAGCATTTGCGGCGGGCATCCTCTTCGAAGCTTTTCACTTACCCTACGGCCACTGGTTGATGTACGGTGGGTCGATTGCCTTAGTGATGGCGCATTTGAAAAACTTTCAGCACTGCCGGGCTTGATTGTTAAAGGACTGCAAGTACTGGCCAAATGATTTTATGCATCAGGAATAGTTTTTTGACCCTCGCCGTTTTACTGACCGGTGTAACCGCGTATGCGCAGGAAACCGCCAATTTCCCCCCACGGTTATACACTAGAATAGCTCTACACTTTTAACATTTGAATCTTGTTGGGATTTCTGACGTTTTTTTGAAGATTTTTCTCTCCGGCTATTTCTGCGCCATCGTTTCGGCATCGGCCCCATCATTTTATGAGCTTCGACCGGCGTCATCATGTTGATGGAGCGGTGTGGCCGCTCCTCGTTGTAAATGCGGATAGCCTCCTCTACGGCCTCCAGTGCTTCTTCATGCGTAGGGTAGCCGTCGTTCAATAATTCGGTCTTCAGGATGCCGTTCAAGCGTTCTGCTACGGGGTTCTCATAGGAGGACATAGCCATGCTAATTTTGACCTTTCGCTTGTTTAAAAGTGCCACGTAAGAGTTTGAGCAATACTGGATTCCGCGATCTGAATGATGGATCAATGGGAGCTTCTGCATTTTATCTTTTCGGCGGTTTAGCAAAGCCATCTCCAGGGCTTTTACCGGCCCGTCAATACCGATGCCTTTACTGAGGTGCCATCCGACAATTCTATGCGAATAAGCGTCTGTGATCAGGCTGAGATAGCTAAAGTCTCTGAAGCGTCGTATGTAGGTGATGTCACTCGCCCAAAGCTGGTTTGCCCGGTTGAGTTCGAGCCCTTTGATCAGATTTGGGTACTTGAAAAAGCGATGCATCGAATTGGTCTGGTAGGCTCTTCTTCGTCGCCTTTTTGACTGTAAACGGTACGCATACAGCAACTTATCCAGTTTGTCCCGACCCATTTTGATGCCATGATTTTTCAAAAAGGGCTTGATCATGTGGTAAATTTTCTCAGTCCCGGGATAAGGCTGTTTTTTCCTGATTTTCCGGACTTCTCCCACAACCAGAGCTTCCTCCAGGTTCTCGTGACCAGTCTTTTCTTCTGCCTTGTAGAACGCGCTACGTGATACTCCAAACACTCGGCAAAGTTTCTCGACTCCCGCAGTAGGGTGGGAGGCAATGAACTCGTTTACAGTTTGGAACCAGACTTTTTTCTGATGGAAATATTGAGCTCTCTTTCGCCAACTTCAATCAGCTTGTCCAGCGCGTCGGCACGCAACTTGTGGTATTCAAGTTCTTTTTGAAGCTCACGGTTTTTGCGCTCTGATTCTTTAAGCTGCTGTGCGGGAGATTTTTTCGGTTTACTCACGGTACGAGGATTGTATTTTTTTAAGGATGTGTTGGTGACGCCACTTGCGCCAGGCTCGTAGCAATTTAGGGCTAAGCTGGTACTTATCGATGGCCTGAGCATCAGTCAGCAGGCCCTCAGCGAGCTGTCCAAGGATGTGGAGTTTTTTGGGAACGCTGAAGTAGCGTTTCTTTGTTGAAATTTTCAAGTCATTCATAGTCAGTTATTTACAAGGACTATGTGGAGTCAAATCAGGGTATAACCTTTGAGCTCATAATGAAGTTTATGTTAAGCAATACAAAACCCATTACATCATAGTTTCGGCCAGCAACCGGATGATATTGGACGAGCGGTTCCAGTACCTCCGCAACCTGCTGCCCGGCAAGAAGCACATCCTCCCGGCCGACCTGACGGACGTGAAGAGCTGGACAACCACGTCTACGAAGCGACCGTGGCCGCCGAGACCTTTCACCTCGAAGCCTACCGCCTGCTGCGTACCCTCGAAGACGGCAGCCGCCCGGCGGAGGAACTCTACGACATCACCACCGACCCTTACCAGCTCAACAACCTGGCCGCCGACCCGAATTACACCGACCGATCACGGCGAGATGCCGGGAGAGCACTACTACCGCTTCAACAAATACTGTCTGTACGACGCCAGCGTGCGCGTGCCGCTGATCATGACCGGTTCGGCGCTGCCCGAGAAGCGATGGAACGGAATTCAAGCCTGATGAGGAGACGGAGCGGACAACATAGCGGACCTCGTTTGACGGGCAAGTCCATCTGTCTGAAAAGTCCGGACGAATGAAGTAATGTTGTCGAATTCGACATCATTTGCCAAGAAAGCCGTACATTTACTATAAATAAGCCCTTCATGGCCAACAAAGAAGTCATCCGCGTCGAAGAAACGGACATCAAATACGATCGTACTACGGATTTCGTCTGCCTCAATGACATTGCTTCCCTGCAGGGCGATCCCCGCGTACACATCCCCAACTGGTTGCGGAACATCACCACGTTGGCCTTCATTGAAGAGTGGGAAAAGTCGTCTAATCCCGCCTTTGACCCTCAGCCATTCATCCAGCTTCGCGGCCGGGCCGGCACCGGTGCTTTCCGCGTATCCGTCACGCAACTGACCGAAATCGGCTGCATCGGCATTTACGCGAAAAAAGGGCGCGCCGGTGGAACTTACGCGGCCATCGAGTGGGCCATCCACTTCGCTAACTGGCTTGACCCACGCTTTTACCTGCACACCCTGCGCGGCTACCTTGCGATGCAAAAAAGCCTGTACGGTCTTCACGCTACCCATAAACGTTTCGCCCGCGAACTGGCGGCGGAAAACCACACGCTGCCCACCCGGGCCGCCGTCTCTTCCCTGCCGCCCGAGGCCGACGTTCTGGTTGAACGCCGCATCGCCTCTGTAGAGGCCGACATCGTTAACCTTGCCATGTGGGGTATGACCGCCCGCGAATGGCGTACCCGCTTCAGCCGGCCGGACCCTAAAGTCTCCATGCGTGATTTTGCTACTCCGGAAGAACTGAAAACGGTTTCCAGCCTCCTCGTTCTCAGCCAGGAACTGCAGCAGCAAGGCTATAACTCGGAAGAGCGCCTCGACCGGCTAACCAACCGTGCTACCGATCTCATCCGGCACTACTGCAAATCAGCCGACAAGCAGGATCTGCTGGAACTCGCCCAGCACAAACGGGGGTGGGGCCGCTTCACTTTTTAGTCCATTCTTTTTCCTCGCCAAAAGCAACAAGTTCGTGTCCTCCCCTACCCTCCGCCAGCGCTTTGACGCGCTCCGTAAGACCATGGCCTGGTCCTGGAAAGACATCGACCGCATTACGGGGCGTAAGAATACCGGTTCCAATATTTCCAAGGGCGTCCCTAACTGGGCCCGCCTGGCGATTGTTACGGACGATCGCTACCAGCACCTGCTCCGGCTTCACGTCGTCGACGCCGTCCGCCGGGAAGTCGGATACGAATGGACACTGCGTCGCCGTGCCTCCGGTGAGTTCACCTTCACGCCACCCCACCCCGTGGGTGATCACGTCACTATTGTTTTCACTCCCGGCCGGTTCCGGTTGGTCAGTAACAGCCCTTCGTTTCAAGCGGTCGTTGCCCGCTTCACCGACCTCTACCCCGCCCCCAAGGTGGAAAAACACCCCGACGGCAACGCCGTCGCCACCTTTCCGCTGTCGGCTTCCGCCGACCCGTCCGCTCAGCTGGATCTGTATCTGGAAACATATGGCTTACCTCCAGTGGACGGTGAGTTTTAGACTTTCCGGCGGAGAACGCGGGTGTAAAGCAAAGTTTTCAGGATCGTGGTTGGAAATAAACACTCTTGTACCTTCGGCCAGGCTCCGGGTCGGTCGCCCGATTACCAGGTTATGAACGACCTAGACCCGTTCTTATCCGTACCACGCGACCAGCGTTAACAAACGATGACCTAAGTACTCGACCAATAGCACATTATGGGCATTAGACTATGTTCCGCAAGTTCAAACATCGGATTTTTACTTTAAGAAAATTCCGGATGAGTACCTTGTGCTTATTCTGATCGTCTCGGGATTATCCAGCGGACTTGCTTTTTATGGTGTCTTCGGTGTCAAGCTAGTTTGTGAAGTTGACTCTGATGTTGATGTCCCGGTCACCGACTACTAAAATGAGAAAGCCCCATCGTACGGTTAAGTACGACGGGGCTTTCTTTTCAGTTCGGTATGGCTACCGCACTTCGGTTCGGT
>ENA-ORXT01004456-ORXT01004456.1-marine-metagenome-genome-assembly--contig:-NODE-4456-length-14450-cov-10.400960_pt1 | contig 14450 bp, 1 predicted proteins | sample MGYA00237868_ERZ511482 | MGnify/ENA metagenome assembly ERZ511482 | reverse complement strand
CAACAGTAGGCGATTGCGATGCAGATACAACAAACCGTTTAACGGTAATATTCACTGCGGCAGATGACTGTGATAATATAGTAAGAGACACAGCAAGGTTTATCATTATCGATACGATTCCACCAGTATTAGATATAGCATCAAGCGATCTAGTAGTACAGTGTGATGGCTCTGGTAACGACGCAGCATTACAAAACTGGTTAACGACCAATGCAGGAGCCAGCGTAACAGAAACTTGTGGAAATGGCGCGAACCGATTCGAATGGACAAATGACTATGACAACAACGGAGTGCCAACAGTAGGCGATTGTGATGCAGATACGACAAACCGCTTAACGGTAATCTTCACTGCGACAGATGACTGTGACAATATAGTAAGAGACACGGCAAGGTTCATCATTATCGATACGATTCCACCAGTATTGGATATAGCATCAAGCGATCTAGTAGTGCAGTGTGATGGCTTAGGCAACGACGCAGCATTACAAAACTGGTTAACTACTAATGCAGGAGCCAGCGTAACAGAAACCTGTGGAAATGGCGCAAACCGATTCGAATGGACAAATGATTATGACAACAACGGAGTGCCAACAGTAGGCGATTGTGATGCAGATACAACAAACCGCTTAACGGTAATCTTCACTGCGACAGATGACTGTGATAATATAGTAAGAGACACAGCAAGATTTATCATTATCGATACGATTCCGCCAGTATTAGATATAGCATCAAGCGATCTAGTAGTGCAGTGTGATGGCTTAGGCAACGACGCAGCATTACAAAACTGGTTAACAACCAATGCAGGAGCCAGCGTAACAGAAACTTGTGGAAATGGCGCGAACCGATTCGAATGGACAAATGATTATGATAACAACGGAGTGCCAACAGTAGGCGATTGCGATGCAGATACAACAAACCGCTTAACGGTAATATTCACTGCGACAGATGACTGTGACAATATAGTAAGAGACACGGCAAGGTTTATCATTATCGACACAATTCCGCCAGTATTGGATATAGCGTCAAGTGATATTGTTGTTGAGTGTGATGGGTTAGGTAATGATACAGACTTACAGAACTGGTTAACTACAAATGCAGGTGCAAGTGTAACGGAAGCATGTGGGAATGGTGCAAATGATTTTGTATGGTTGAACGACTATGACGGCAATGGCGTGCCATCAGTTGCAAATTGCGATGCAGATACAACCAATCGTTTAACTGTTGTATTCACAGCAACAGATGATTGTGATAATACTATTCAGACCACCGCAAGATTTATAATAATAGATACGGTAGATCCTATGCTTACTTTGTCATCTCAAGATACTATTGTAGAATGTGATGGCTTAGGGAATATGCCAGATCTTAATTCTTGGTTGGATAATATAGGTGGAGCTTTGGTTAGTGATGCTTGTACAGGATCTGGTTCTATGATCTGGACAAATAATTACGACGGAAGTGGCGTACCAAGACTTTCATCTTGTAATAATGATACCACAAATATTTTGACAGTTCTATTTACGGCTACTGATGAGTGCGATCATATTGTATCAACAGAATCTAGCTTCATTATTATAGATAGAACGGATCCTATTATCACAGTTGTCTCAAATGATACCATAGTAGAGTGTGATGGTATGGGTAATTTATCAGATTTAAATAGTTGGTTAGATAACCTAGGAGGCGCTTCGGCTACAGATGGCTGCTACTCTGGAACAGGGTCGTTAATCTGGACAAATGACTATGATGGCATGGGTGTTCCTGCATTGGATTCTTGTTTGCAGGATACGACAAATATGCTTGATGTAATATTTACTGCTACGGATTCATGCGATCATTTAGTGACCACTCAAGCCACTTTCATTATTATAGACCAAAGTGATCCAACATTGACAACTATATCTATGGATACAATTGTAGAATGCGATGGTCTTGGTAATTTGGTTGACCTGCAAGCATGGCTCGATAATAATGGTGGTGCAAGTTCTGAGGATGGCTGTAATCTAGATCCTAACAATATCGAATGGACTAGTGATTATGACGGTATGGGTGTACCTTCGATTGGTACCTGCATAAATGATACTTCCAACTTATTATCAGTAACCTTTACGGCTACGGATGCATGTGATCATACGGTCACTTCTACTTCAAGATTTATAATTGTCGATGAAACAGATCCAGTAATTAGTCAAGTTGCATTAGATACTATAGTGGAGTGTGATGGTGTAGGAAACGACGCAGACCTTCAGTCATGGTTAAATAATAATGGAGGTGCACAAGCAACAGATGATTGTAACGGAACACTTGCATTTGACTGGTCTAACGATTATGATGGAAACGGTGTGCCTGGCTTAGTGTCATGTTTGAATGATACTTCAAGCATGTTAACGGTGACTTTTACCGCTATGGATCAATGTGAAAATGAAATTTCTACAACTGCACAATTCTTTATTATAGATACCAGCACTCCTCAGGTAGATGTAGCAGCGGTTGATCTTTCAGTGGAGTGCGATGGTTTAGGCAATACAATAGAATTGAACAATTGGTTGAACGCATATGGTGGAGCTATTGTCAGTGATGGTTGTTCACTCCCTTCAGATATTATTTGGGAAAATGACTTTACTGGACTTTCGGATGATTGTGGTGCTACTGGATCTGCATTGGTAACATTTACAGCGAGAGATGAATGTGATAATTTAATTACTTCATCGGCAACCTTTACTATTAATGATACGACGGCACCTTTAATAGACATTGATGCGCAAGATGAGCAAGTCGTTTGTGATGGAGCTGGCAATAATGCGGCACTTCAAACTTGGTTGACCAATAATGGAGGAGCGAGTGCGAGTGAGGATTGTGGCGACATATCCTGGAGTCATACTCCAGCTACGCTCAGTGATCTTTGTGGTCAAACTGGTGCAGTTACCGTTACCTTCACAGTTGCAGATGATTGTGGGAATACAGATCAAACAGTAGCTACTTTCACGATTTTTGATGATGTAGTACCCATTATCGAAAATACTGCACAAGATGCAATAGTGGAGTGCGATGGTACGGGTAATGTATCTGCATACCAAGCTTGGTTAGCTAACAATGGAGGTGCTCAAGCTTCTGATGATTGTGGAGATATCACTTGGTCATTTAGTGCAGGAAGCACAAGTGATGAATGTGGAGCAACTGGATTTAGAACGGTAAGTTTCATAGCTACAGATGATTGTGGAAATTCTAGTGCCACATCTGCAGACTTTATTATTGAAGATACAGATGATCCTACAGTTATCACTCCTGCTCAAAGTATCACAGTAGAGTGTGATGGGCTTGGCAATCAAACTGCGTATAATAATTGGATTAATAATAACGGCGGGGCATCTGCAGAAGACAATTGCAGCTCTGTATCCTGGTCTTATTTAGAAGGTCTAGTAATCGATGAATGTGGTGCTGGGACTATTCAAGAAGTTACTTTTATAGCGACAGACGATTGTGGTCAATCTAGTACTACGGTAGCAAACTTTACGATCAGTGATCAGACCAATCCTACAATCGATGGGGCAGCGCAAGATGAAATTGTAGAATGCGACGGAGCTGGAAATACAGCAGAATATCAAACTTGGCTAAACAATAATGGAGGAGCTACAGCTACAGACGACTGTGGTTCTTTGACCTGGTCTTACGTTGAAGGAAGTAACATTGTTAATTGTGGACTATCTGGAGAAACGCTAGTTACTTTCATTGCCACAGACGAATGCAATAATTCAAGCGCTACGTCTGCTAGTTTCATCATCGAAGATAATACACCTCCTTCAATTGATACGCCTGCAGCTGACATCATAGTTGAGTGTGACGGAGCTGGTAATATTTCCGAGTATGCCCAATGGATTACCACAAATGGTGGTGCAAGTGCGAGTGAAGATTGTGGAAACATTAGCTGGAGTAATTCAAATAATTCTCTCAGCGATGAATGTTCCGAAACGGGTGCGGTAACCATTACTTTTACGGCTATTGATGCGTGCGGAAATACAGCCCAAACAACCGCAAGCTTCATTATCGAGGATGATTTACCGCCTGTATTTACCAATATACCAGGTGACCTAAATGTAGAGTGTAATGCAATTCCAGGAGTTGTTCTACCAAGTGTTACTGATATTTGTGATAACAGTATTAATGTATCTCATTCTGATAATATTATTAACGGTTCTTGCCCTAGCGAATATACAATTGTAAGAACCTTCTTAGCTACAGATGATTGTGGGAATAGCATTTCTGCCATACAGAATATCAACGTTTCTGATAATACGTTACCTATCTTGGCCAACGTACCATCTGATGTTACTTTTGAATGCAGTTCTGTCCCAGAACTTGGAAATGCAGTTTCTGTCTCAGATAATTGTGATGCCAATGTTCAACTTTTATTTGACGAACAGACTATTCCAGGAGACTGTCCACAATCTTATACTAGAATTAGAACTTGGACAGCCATAGATGCTTGTAATAACGAAGTAACAGCTACTCAAACCATTACAGTTAGGGATGTAACAAATCCAGAATTTATTAACGCTCCTTCAGATATAAATATCAATTGTGGAGAAGTACCACCAGCTGCTCCGGATGTAATTGCTTTCGATAATTGCGATGGAGATGTCTCTGTAGCTTTGATTGAAACAAATACACTTGCAAGTTTTGATTGCACAGACTCTTATGATATTGTAAGAACTTGGACGGCAACGGATGACTGTGGAAACACAAATACAACGACTCAGAATATAACGGTTACAGGTGATCCAGAGGCACCAGTATTAGCAAATGTTCCCGCAGATGTAACTTACGAATGTAGCTCAGTTCCTGAGTTTTCAAATACGGTAACCGCTACAGATAACTGCGATACTTCGGTCGAAATTATTTTTGATGAATCTATTATTAGTACCGAGTGTGCAGGAAATTACACCATTAATAGAATTTGGACGGCTATCGATGATTGTGGAAATTCATCTCAGGCGCAGCAAATTGTGACTGTTGAGGATACAACCAATCCGACGCTTGTAAATGTACCTGCCAATGAATTTATCACTTGTGGAGCAGTCCCTAGTGCAGCTCCTCTTGTAGAGGCTACTGACAATTGTGATACAAATGTTGAAATTCAATTTGCAGAAACAAGTACATTATCTAATGTAGATTGTTCGGACAGTTATACGATTACCAGAACTTGGGTAGCAATCGATCAATGTGGCAACAGTGCAGCAGGAGAACAGGTCATTACCGTCACTGGAGATAGTGAAGCTCCAGTACTAACTGAAACACCAGCTGACTTGACCGTTTCTTGTGAAACAAACACTTCAAATGTACCGAGTATTTCTGCTGTCGATAATTGTTCTAATAATGTTGAAGTAGAGTTCACTGAAAACATAATAGCTGGAAATTGCCCTAATAATTACGAAATAATTAGAACTTGGACTGCTACAGATGATTGTGGAAATTCTACTCAAGCGCAACAATCAATTGAGGTCGAAGATAATACGGATCCAGTAATGACAAATGTTCCTACCAACGAATTTATCACCTGTGGTGCATCACCTAGTCCAGCTCCATTAGTGCAAGCTACTGACAATTGCGATCCTAATGTTGAAGTACAATTTTCAGAAACTAGTACATTGTCAAATGTAGATTGCACAGACAGTTATACAATTACCAGAAATTGGCTTGCTATTGATCAATGTGGTAACAGTTCTAGGGCGGAGCAGATTATTACAGTTACTGGTGATGCTGAAGTCCCAGTATTGTCATCATTGCCTGCTGATGTCACGGTTTCTTGTGAATCATTTTCTTCATCTGTACCAAATGTTTTTGCCACTGACAATTGCGATGAAAATATTTCAGTAGAGTTTACAGAAAATATTATTTCAGGAGATTGCCCGTACAGTTATCAAGTCGTCAGAACTTGGTCTGCGACTGACCCATGTGGTAATAACATTTCGGGAAGTCAGACCGTATCCGTTTTTGATGATATTGCACCTATTCTATCAGGTGTTCCTATTGATATTTCGGCATCCTGTGCGGAAGACTTTATGATTAGTACACCTCAAGTTTTTGTAACTGACAATTGTGATCCTAACGTATTTTTACAATACGCAGAAAATACTATACTTGGAGAATGCCCAGGTAGTTTCGAAACTATCCGCACCTGGAGAGCTACGGACGCTTGTGGTAACGAAGCAGTCAGGGAACAAAGAATTAATGTTGGAGACAATGAAGCACCGATATTTATGAATGTTCCTGATGACCTTTCTATCGAATGTGGTGGTTTTCCAGAATTACCAGCACCAAATGCTATTGACAATTGTGATGACAATATTGTGGTAGAATATCAAGAAGAAACTATTGCTGGTGACTGCGCTCAATCTTATACTTTAGTTAGGACATGGACTACATCTGATATATGTGGAAACGCAGCTACTGTATCACAAAGCGTATTCGTAAATGATAACACAGCACCTATTATCTTAGGAGTACCTGCAGATATTACGATTGATTTAGCGGCAGGTGATTTGATTCCAGATTCAGAATCATTACTAAGTTTCGATGTATGTGATCAAGCGCCTACTATTGAGACGCAAGACATCATTGGCTCAGGTTGTTCTTATACAATCAGACGACTGTATCATGCAACTGATGCTTGCGGAAACTTAACAACTGCCGAACAGATAATTACGGTTTTAAATAGTTTTGAAGTTTCTATAGATGCAAGTGATGAAGCTATTTGCACAGATGAATTTATCACTCTGACATCATCAGCTACCAATGCTGATTATGACTATACTTGGTCGACTGATGGAGGAGAAATCATCAATACAGAAGCTTCTCAGATTACCTTTAGTGCGGATCAACCTGGTTCTTATACTATTAGCTTATATGTAGCGGATGATGAGTGTAATACTTCTGCGGAAATTACCATTGAAGTAGGAAATATTCCTAGCGTTGTAGTTACAAATAACTCTCCAGTGTGCACAGGAGATACACTAATCATAGATGTTGATGGAGGAGACTCCTACACTTGGGAAGGGCCTAATGGCTTTACTTCTATAGCATCTCAAATTGTAATACCGAACACCACGGTTATAGAAAATGGTATTTACTACGTAACTGTAAGTTCTGATGGAGGATGCGAAAAAGTGTTCGAAACGGAGATGATGGTTGGAGACGCTTTAGTTCCAACGGTTTCATCTAATGGACCTGTTTGCGAAGGCAGTACGCTTGAATTATTTGCCTCGGGCGGATCTCAATTTTCGTGGAGTGGACCAGGCGACTGGACCTCAGACCTACAAAACCCTACTATCTCAAATTTAGAACTAGAACCTGGAAATTATTTATTCGAAGTCCTAGTGAGCACTTTCTCAGGATGTACTGGGTCAGCTATACTTAACGTAGAAATAAATGAAGCAGGCGATGTATCTGTAATAAATGATATTACTATTTGCGAAGGAGAAAATATAGAACTCGGTGTCAATGGAGGTGTAGACTTTAATTGGACAGGTCCAAATGGATTTACATCTATGGAGCAATTCCCAATTATTTCTGATGCGACTTTACTCAATTCAGGAAATTATACAGTACTGGTAAATACTACCTTTGACTGTATAATAGAAAAGAATATCAACGTTCTAGTCGAGAACTGTGCTTGCGAAACAGGCGCAGAAATTAGCCTTATTCAGAACGAAAATTGCGATGATCAAGATGGGGTAGCAGTTTTCTCTCCTAGTCAGTTTAGCTACACTTGGCCAGATTCTACGCAAGCTTCCATTAGGGAGGATTTATCAAATGGCACTTATGCCGTGACGGTGAGTGATAACTTAGATTGTGAAGAAGTGATGCTTGTTGTCATTGGGCAGGATGGTAATTGCCAAGACTGTCAGAAACCTATTGTGCTTGACCGTCAGACATTGGCGACCACATGCGATCAGGCAAATGGATCTATTCTTCTAAAATTAGAAGACGACATCTCAAACTATACTTTTATCTGGAGTGATCACAATGGGGATTTTGGGGATAACGAAAATTATCTTACACTTTTGAGTGCTGGTATTTATACAGTGACTATCACGGATGTTAGAAATCCAGATTGTCCTATTATTGAAGAAATATTTGTCAACAATTTAGCAGGACGTAGTCCCGCTGAAATAAATTTAGTGCCTGCTACTTGTGGATTTAATAATGGTAATATTACACTCATGCCAGATACCTTATTATATTATTGGAAAGATGCAGGTGCTTACAGTAATGTTCGTGGTAACATGGAGGCTGGAGATTATGTAGTTGAAGTTTCAGATCCATCTTTCCCTACTTGTTTAAACTTCCTTTATATTACGGTACCACAGTCTGGTGGCATTGAGGCACGGGCAGATATTGTCAATGAATCCGAGTGTGGTAAAGCGACGGGTATAGTAAATATTATAGCAGATGATGTATCACCTACTCAGATGATCTGGAATGACAGTTTTATCGGGGATTATCGAACAGAACTGCCAGCGGGGCTCTACCAGGTTATATTGACCAACAACGTAGGCTGTGTTGATACAGTTAGTTTTACACTCGAAAACATTGTAGAAGATATTGAGATCATTATTGATTCTGTGAGTACTATTTCTTGTCATGGAGGAAACGATGGAGTAGTTGCATTTACAACCAATCCATCACTTTCAGCAGGTGGAGAGTATTCAGTTTATATAGAGGATATCAACGGTAACAGATTTGAAAACGGTTCGCTTACTGCTGGATCATATTGTGCAGTAGTCAGGGATTCAAAAGATTGTATCGCGGGTACTGCATGTTTCGATATAGAAGATACCGAGCAAATTCAGGTTGCAATACAAGCTATGGACGGAGACTGCGCGGATATTATGGGATCTATTATACTCACCGTTTCTGGTGGGCATACACCGTACACATACACCTGGTCTGACTTAGATCCAAGTGATAATAATATATCTACTAGAACTGATTTGATGGAAGGTACGTATTTTGTTACGGTCATAGATAACAATGGATGTAGTGTTAATGTGAATTCAATCACCGTGAACGATTGTGTTACGCTTAACGAGATAGTTATTGATACTATCTATGCAACCACTTATCCTTCTACGCCTACCGTGGTTTGTATTGATACCAGTCTTATCGGATTCATCACAGGTGTTATTACAGAGTGCGACGCTCCTACATTTGGTACATACACAATCATTAGTGACTATTGCATAGAATACACACCAGATACGAGTATGGGTATTGATGATACAGAAGAGTTTTGCATCACTGTTTGTGATGATACAGGAGTATGTCTCAATACTACCATTATCATTAATCTACTCCCAGATTGCGAGGAAGGTTTAGATCTTTTCATAGAGGAGTCTATCGTAGTCAATTCATTTGACTGTGGAGCTACGACATCCTATTGTCTTGATATTCCTATCATGGATGTAGACAGTTTTATCTATCTGGATAATGGTATTCAGATTGATCAGACTACAGGTTGCGCGTATGATTCGACTTACGTATACACCTACTTTTCTATCCCAGATCAAGGCACGGCGGGACCTTACAGTGTGGACAATTGGGGTGTCAATGATATCATGTTTAGTGGAGAGTTTCAAACCCTTGACGATCTTATCGTAATGATGAATAATTGGGATCCAATTGGAAGCTGGATGTTGAACGAAAGCAATCTTGTGATAGCAGGAGGTAATTCACAAAATACATATCAAGATTTACAGATTAGTAAAATCGCTACTGGCGAATATGGTATTCTAGATATCAATAGTAAGTATGTACCTTTTGCAGTAGCATTACAGTTGACACCAGGTGATCATCAGATTACGGTTATCAACGCTGCTAACGGATGTGCGGACACCATAAATATTTTAGTCGACTGTAGTGAAGTTATAACTACACCAGATACTATCGATATAGTTCTTGAGTTGGGTATGGATACAGTTATTTGTGTAGATCAGAGTGAGCTCTCTTCGGAGCTTGTTTCTATCATTAACTACTGCGATGATATATCTACGGATGTAGTCAGCTATGATATTGATGAAGATTGTATTACGGTTACTGGAGAATATTTAGGGGATGATATAGGTTGTTTTGTTTATTGCGATGAGAACGATGTCTGTGATACATTGGTTATCTTTTCTATCGTAGTTGTAGAGGGGGCTACCGCGGGTCCTATAGCAGTAGACGACGACACACTTACACTTGTCAATTGGCATGTTTTTAACTTTGATATCATGATCAATGATACACTCAATACAGAAACGGATTCTATTGTCATCATTCAGAATCCTTCTAACGGGACAGTAGATTTAAATGATGATTGGACGATTGACTATATTCCTAATCAAGATTACTGTGGGGAGATTGATTCGTTCATTTATATGATTGTTGGACCATACGGAACATCCATGGCTACAGTTTATATCGATGTATTATGCGAGGATCTTACGATCTTTAATGGAATTTCACCGAACGGAGACGGCATCAATGATTCATTTACTATTACTGGTATAGAAGCATTTCCTAATAATACCATTATCATTTTCAATAGATGGGGGAATCAAGTTTACTACCAGCAAGGCTACCGTAATGATAATGGATGGAGAGGTACTTGGCAAGGCAGGCCGCTCCCAGATGGTACTTATTTTTACGTTGTCGACAACGGAGAAGGCAAGAAGTTTACAGGCTATATCCAAATTCATAGATAAAGAAATTCAAGATAATTAATCTAACTATATGTAAAGGGGGGCATGATTTATTTCATGTTCCCATTTTTTTTATTAACTTTTTTTGGGGATGCCCTCGAAGAAAAATCGAGGTCGGGCTATCCGATACTCCACTTCGTTTCGGCCCTGCGGGCTTGTCGAAAAAAATCGACACTATCTACTATCCCTCATCCATTAGACCATCCTAGCTTATTGATCTTACGCTGGCAGGCGATGCGTATAGCTATAGCAATTGAGGGCAAGTGATAGAAACGGCATTCTCATTTTTTTTTTTTAAAAATGAGAATAAAGTGGATAGCACGACTCCATGCCGATTTTTCTTCGGCATAGGAGATGACCCCCAATAAAACACATAAGCTCAATAATGACCAGCAGTCGAAAATATCGTCATTTAATTTACAAATTCTTTGCTTTGTAAAAGTTTAGATAAGAGGATTTGTAAATCTTTGACAGTTAAATATTTAATCAAGTTTCCCTGTCACCTTTCACTGGTTTATATCCTAGAGTTTCAAGATATAATATCCGCTTTTATGAGTATGTAGTGTGATGGTATAGAGTTTGCAAATATGAAGTATACACTTTGTTGGTAGGCTGATTTTCACCAAAAATCGCAATTATAATAAACCTAAAGTCTACCAATAATACTGTGCCCCTTTAAAAGTTATGTTGGCGATAGATAGTTAGAATACCCGTAATCGCTTAGATAATTTAAGAGCCAATTTGGCCAAAAAACCAACTATGTGGTTTAAAGACCTCATAGAAAATTTGGAGAATAGTAAATAATGAAGAAATTCATTTTACATGAATTTAATAGTTTAAGATTAAACACTAAACTAATAGCTACCATGATGGTGGCCAGTATGCTATTGGTAGTATCAGATTCCTCATTATCTACCGAGCGCATGCTTGCGAGTACACTTACGATCAATAAAACTGTTAGTAACACGACTCCTCACAGTGGAGAGATTTTCCTATACACTATACAGTATAGTTGTGTCAGTACTGATGATGATTGCTCAGGAGTGGTCATCACGGATCCGTTACCACCAGAGCTAGAATTTGTGAGCTTAGCTGGATCGCCTCATACTATTAATGAGATTTATAATGCTGGCAATGATAATGAAATTGATTCAGATGGATTACCTAGAACGTACAATGGATTTAAAGTGGCTATTTCACCAATGGTAACTTTGAATAACTTTGCTTATGATTTGAGTTGGGATTTAGGCTTGTATAATTCAAGCACTGGAGCAGTAGGGGACTATATTTGGAATGATATAAATGCGAATGGTATTCAAGATGAATCAAATGCAGATGGCCTAAATGGAATCTTAGTAGAGATTTTTGATGCTGCAAATGCTGGTGTGGTGTTCGGTTCAAGAATCACTTCAAATGATGTCAACGGAAATCCAGGGTATTACTTATTTGATAACCTTCCTCCTGGAAATTATTACTTAGAATTGGTATTGCCACCTGGAGGGAGCAGTACGTTATTTAAGACATCTGGATCAACTGATGCAAACGATTCAGATTTTAATACTGCCAATAGTAGAACTGCACAATTTAACATTACTGCGGGAATGTATAATAGCCAGATAGATGGTGGCGTTCAAATTGATTGTAACCTTGGAGGAGATAATGACAATGATGGTATTGGAGATTTTTGTGATCTTGATGATGATAACGATGGTATTCCAGATTTAGAGGAGTGTGTCACTTTGGTAACGGGGAACTCATTGGGATTTGATGCTGATGATAATTACACGGGCACGCCACCCGGTCCAGGGATGCCAGTAAACTATAAGACTGCAGTAGATGGTTCTACATTATGGAAAGATGGGGTTAATGATGCTACTGGATTAAACTTTACGGGATGGGATCGCCCTGGTAACACCTCAGTTGATTGGACTGAAGGTCAATACGTAGCCTATAGTAATGAAGATGCGAATACAGAGACGCCAGCGATGATCCTGCCGAGTCCAACAGGAGGAGGTTTCGGTATTTTCTCCACTGATGGAGAAAGATTAAGCCAAGACATTAGCGTAGTAATTGGGGAAACCTATACTATCGAATTATGGTTAGGTATTCTACCGATCTACTATGAGAATAATAAAGATACAGATGGCACACCAGGTATTGATCCTGATGCAGGAACGGTATCGAATTATGGAGGTCGTATAAGAATAGGCGCCATAGCTGGAGCAAATCCCGCATCAGGCTATACCTCCATGGGAGATCAAATTGACTCAGCAGGAAATCCATCTACCGTTTTTCCATATTATGAGTACGATGTGCAGAGCGACTTTCCAATAACTTATACTTTAGCAGATTTTCCATCTAATTTGCCTGCTCATGAACCTAGTGGAGTATACGCTAGCTATCCTACAATAGATCCGCATTGGTTTAAACATAGTATTGAGTTTGTTGCTTCAGCCACCACGGCCACTATACAATTAGAAGCAGACTTTGGATGGGATGTATTTGTAGTGGATGAATTTAGATTAATCGAAATTGAAAAAGGTTGTGATAACGATGAAGACGGCATAGATAATAGATTTGACTTAGATTCAGACAATGATGGAATATTTGATTTATTTGAAGCGGGACACAATGCAGCTGACGCTAACCTAGATGGGGTGATTGATGGGCCCAATTCATCATTTGGATCGAATGGCTTATTTGATTTATTGGAAACAACTACAGATAATGGAATCCTAAACTATACTATTGCGGATAGCGAAATGAGCCCAGATTCCATCTATGATGCCTATGAGTTAGATGCAGATGGAGATACTTGTTTTGATACTCAAGAAGAGAATGTAAATGATGGTGATAATGATGGTATTGCTGGTACGGGAACGCCTACTGTAGATGCCAATGGCTTGGTCACTTCCATCACATATACTTCACCTAGCAATAGTGTATGGCAAAATCCTTTAGCTGGTCCTTGTCTTGAGGAAATCTGCGATGATGGAATTGATAATGATATGGATGGACTAATAGACGAAAATTGCACCCCATTTACTTGTGACTCTTTGGTTTTTATGGCATCGTCGACGAATGCTTCCGACCCCTCGCAATTTTATTCCCTAAATACTCAATCTAATATTCCGTATAGTTTTGATCCTATTGGAACAGCAAGTGCAGATAATGTAAATGCACTTGGTTTTCGAAATCAAGATAATTTTATTTACGGAATAAAATTAAGCACTAATGAGTTGATTAGAATCGATAGTGGTGGGGGACAATTTAACCTTGGTGCAATTTCAGGATTGCCATTTCCTGCTTCGTTGTTCCAATCCTACGATTCTGGTGATGTTTTTCCAGATGGATTTTTATACGTTCATGAAGTACGGAGTCATGATGAAATTTACCAAATTGACGTTACAACTTCTCCACCTACTTTAGTCCAAACCCATATTTTGGGTCAAGCAATCTCTATAGGCGATTTTGCCTATAACACAATTGATGACAAAGTGTACGGGATTGGTGAAGGAGGTGAAAAAATCATGATAAATCCAAATACATGGACTGTAAGTACCGTCGGTACTAATACAAGTCCGGGGTCATATGGTGCCGCCTATACGAGCAATACTGGAAGTGTTTATGTCTATAGAAATAGCCCAGGAGTTTTGTACTATGTTGACTTTGGAGTAAATGGAACAGGAACAGGAGAATTATTTGAGGTAG
>ENA-ORXT01004455-ORXT01004455.1-marine-metagenome-genome-assembly--contig:-NODE-4455-length-14450-cov-13.269464_pt1 | contig 14450 bp, 11 predicted proteins | sample MGYA00237868_ERZ511482 | MGnify/ENA metagenome assembly ERZ511482 | reverse complement strand
CTAACTACGGAGTAGTTGAACACGAGTAACCCCGTATGAAATGCGGGGGTTTTCACGTCTAGTCAACGTCCCGTTTTGAACTTGAACTTGAACTTGAACTTGAATTTGAAAATTTACCCTACCAATTTATAGCCCAAACCATAAATCGTTTTAATATAATCCTTTCCCCCGCCTGCGGTGATTTTCTTCCTTAAATTTTTAATGTGCTGGTAAACAAAATCAAAAGAATCTAAGAAATCCACATTATCGCCCCATAGATGTTCCGCAATATTTTGCTTGGTTAGGACTCTATTTTTATTAGAGACAAAAAACAATAGTAGTTCATATTCCTTAACTGTCAATTCTATTAAATTCCCTTCAATACTGACCTCGTGGTTATCCGTATCAATACTAATTTCATTTAATTTAATAGCGGTTTGTCCTTGAAATTTTCGGCGACGATAAATTGCTTTTAAGCGTGCATTCAATTCGGAGAGATGAAAAGGCTTGGTCAAATAATCATCTGCTCCAAATTCTAAACCTTTTACCCGATCGTCCAATGAGTTTTTAGCCGAAATAATTAATACGCCCGCCTCAGAATGGCTATTTTTTAATAACTGTAAAATATCCATACCATTGCCATCCGGCAACATTATGTCTAAAACAATGATGTCATATTTGAATATATTTATCTTATCAGCAGCAGTCTCAAAAGAGTGGACTACTTCGCAAATTACTTCGTTAGTGGATAAATAAGAACGAATATTATCGGCTAGGGCTTGCTCGTCTTCTATGATTAATAGTTTCATGTTTTAATGCGGACTAGGTTCTTTTGTAGGTATTGCTAAATGAGTGGAGAAATAGGGGAAAATGAGTGAAAATGGTGGGCGATACTTTCAAAGTATAGCCCACTATTTTTACTCATTTTCCCCTATTTCTCCACTCATTTAGCAATACCTACAAAAAATATTTCTGCCAAGCTTGCGAAGCAAACAGGGCATAATAACAGAATGAATCAAAGATAGAAAATAATGTTGATGAAAATTTGAAGTTTATTTCCCTATACATACCGAAACCGCTCATTAATCGTCCTTTTTTGAGGAATTACTTCTTTTTTCTTAATAGGAGGTGTATAGATAATTTCCGTAGCTACTTCTGTAGGTTTATTAATAAGAACAGGTTCTGCAACTTGCACAGACTTAGCTTGTGGTAACAATTTTTGGTAATTCCAAAAATAATGGATACTTGATAAAATAAGGCTATGCCGAGTACCTGCGAGTTGCTTCTCCGAAAGGGCAAATAATTTTTTTAAGGCTGGATTATTAGTTGGATTAGGGGCAGGTTTTGCGGGGGATTCAATCGTAGCAGGGCTGGGTTGTCCTTCTATTTTTGCCCGCAAATTGGCAATAGCTAAAGGATTGGTTAAGGCAATGGTCAAACTATCACTATTATAAAAATGAAAGACAACTTGCTGTGTTTCTAATAAACCAACCGTATCCTGAATCTTACTATTATCAATTTTCATTTCTATTCGAGCAACTTCGGGATAACTAATTTTTTTGGCCGTTGCGCCAATCTTTTTAGCTTTAATAAAGTCATAGAAACAAGAAAAAATACAAATGGCATCATCTGTCAAATAGAACAATACGATATAATAAACACCATACAAAGGGCGGGTTCCTCCAAATTTAAAAGCCCTAGCATGTTTAGTAGAAACTGCTTTTTTGCCGAGGGTTCTCAGGGGTTGATGGAGTGCCCATTCCTCAATATTTAAACCAACCGTTGCTCTATTTTTTAAATTTTTATCTGCGGGTATGATGTCGGGCTTAGATAATTGAAACTGTTGCAAGGCAGTGCGATCTATTGTTTTTATTTCCTCATCCAACCAAGCTTCCATTTGTTTATCAGACACCAAGGGTAAACTAGTCGTCACTGCTAAAATTTCCCGTTCTTGCTCCAATGTTTTTAAAGCCTGCCGAACAATCCTATCGCTTTTATACAGATCTAAAAACTCAATAAACATGGGTTTAAAATAATTATACCCTACATAGAGAATGGCAGGTATGGCAATAATCGCCCAAGTTTGTAAGATTAAAAAAAGGCTGATAATAACAAATAGACCTACTTTAGCAATAGAAATATTAAATTTTTTATAATAAACATCTCGCCAAGCAGCTATTTTATAGATGGTTCGTTCATGTCGCAAAGGACTTTTTTTCTCTTTTGTTCGAAAGAAATAATCTATTTTTTGTTGTTGCTTTTGGTCTATGACCCTAGTTGCTTCTGATTCCTCTGCTTCAAAAATTCCACCTTGCTCTGCCTGAAAAACAATTCCTACCTCCGCTATTTTTTTATGTTGTTCTGCATTATTGTAGTCTGCAGTTTCTCGTTCTATAGTTAGCGGAAAGTTATTTCTTGCTCGTTTACCCACCTTCAAGTAAAAAAACTGCCAAAAGGGTGTTTTCTTATCTATAATAAACCATTCCGTACTAGTAAGATGCTTGAGCACCTTGGCACTGCCATCAATAGAAATATCTTTTTTGTGGAAATAATCAACGATAGATAAAGGAACTTTAGAAAACAGCTTCGCCCCGTGCAATTTATTGAAATCATTAACACTAATTTGTATAATATTGTCTGCTTGTTGATTTTCTGATGAATTGGCCATGTACGCAATTGCTAAAGCGAGAAACTTTAAGTGGTGAGTTTTGGCTAGTTAAGTAATACACTTAATTTTTAGTATTTATACAAAGGTACTTTTCTATTAATTATAATAAAAATTATTATAGATAAAATATTGGAATGAATAGCAAAAGAAATTAGAACCTTTATAGCTTTCTATGAAATTCCAATTACATCCTTAATCGAAAGTCCACGGATTTCCCTATCTTGTCGGCTTAACTATTTTATAAACCTTTGTTTATTCGTAAAAGCTTAATTAATAATAGACTTGTCCTTCTTTAAAAATACTTATCTGAAATAGCTATTTTTTTGTTAGTTTTCTTTAAGAAATCACTGAATAATCCTTTTATTGAGTTATTTTTTAGAGGAAAATAGCAGAAACAGCGCATTTCAGATAGGTGTTTCTTAAAGGAGGACAAGTCTAATATATCTGATGTGTATGCCTATTAGCCAACGTCTAATATATTCTTAATTTTTCATTCTTCATCCTTCATTTTACAACAATGAATACCACCATAAGGATACAACTATCCATCATGATGTTTCTCCAATTTTTTATTTGGGGTACTTGGAACGTTACACTAGGCACCTATCTAGGCCAGATTGGTTTTGGAGGCTCAGACATTGGTAGTATATATAGTACGGGAAGCCTTGGGGCTATTATTGCTCCTTTATTTGTTGGAATCATAGCCGACCGTTTCTTCCCTGCACAGTATGTTTTGGCTTTTTTACATTTAGTAGGTGCAGGGCTGCTTTATTGGGTATCAACCATTACAGAACCAGATGCCTTTTATTGGGCCTTATTACTATACTCCCTGTTTTATATGCCCACTTTGGCCATTGCCAACACCGTTGCTTTTTATCAAATGAAAGATTCAGGCAAAGAATTTCCTGGCATACGAGTACTTGGAACGATTGGTTGGATAGCAGCAGGCTTAGTCGTTGGTTTTATGGCGATAGAAAAAACGAGTACTCCTTTAGTTATTGGTGCAGGTGCTTCTTTAGTAGCAGGTGTTTATTGTTTGTTTTTACCAAATACACCACCACAAGCAAAGGGCGAAGAAATAAATATTGGCAATCTATTGGGCTTGGATGCCCTTGGTCTAATGAAAGATCGAAATTTTGCCGTTTTAGTGATTAGTTCTTTATTAATCTCTATTCCTTTATCCTTTTACTACGCCTGGGCAAACCCTTATTTTAATGAATCAGGAATGGCTAATCCCGCTGCGACAATGACCTTAGGGCAAGTATCCGAAATTATATTTATGCTACTCATGCCTTTCTTTTTCTCTCGATTAGGTGTGAAGAAAATGATTTTAATTGGAATGATAGCTTGGATTGCCCGCTATGTATTATTTGCTTATGGGAATAATGATGCATTGGTGTATATGTTTTATACAGGAATTTTATTACATGGTATCTGCTACGATTTCTTCTTTGTAACTGGTCAAATATACGTGGACAAAGAAGCACCCGAAAGTCTTCGAGCAAGCGCGCAAGGTTTGATTGCTTTAGTAACTTATGGAATTGGGATGTACATCGGTAATATTATTGCTGGAAAAGTAGTGGAGAACTATGAAATTATGGACGCATCGGGTGGTATTACTGGTCACCATTGGTATGAGATATGGATGATTCCCGCAGGATTAGCCGTCGCTTGCTTTTTAATTTTCTTAGTCTTCTTTAAAGATAAAAAGTTGGCTTAATGAAAAGAAGGGAGAAGGGAGACCGAAAAATTATATTTTTCTGTGAGAAGTGAGATGTATGACGTGTTCCTAGACGTACTAGACGTTTTTTTGAAACACAAAAGGAACAAAAGAAACAAAAGAGTTTTCACAAAAGGTTTTTGCTTTTTGAAGCGTACCAATAAAACGTAAAACATACAGCAATCTTTTGTGAAAACCCTTTTGTTTCTTTTGTTCCTTTTGTGTTTCAAAAAAACGTCTAGTACGTCTAGGAACACGCCATACATCTCACTTCTCACAGCGAAGCGGTCTCAATTCTCAATTCTCAATTCTTTTCTCTTTCCTTATCTTTGCACACTAATGAAATTTACGATACAAAATACTTGCACAGACACCAGCGCCAGGGCTGGTTTAATCGAAACCGATCACGGTTCAATAGAAACCCCTATTTTCATGCCGGTAGGTACTGCGGCTACAGTAAAAGCAGTACATCAACAAGAACTGAAAACAGAGGTGAAAGCGCAAATTATACTAGGAAATACCTATCATTTATACTTGCGCCCTGGCATAGAAATTATCCAAGCAGCAGGCGGTTTGCATAAATTTAATGGATGGGATCGGCCTATTCTAACAGATAGTGGAGGCTATCAAGTATATTCTTTAAGTGGTCGTCGAAAGATAAAAGAAGAAGGCGTTACTTTTCAATCGCATATAGATGGCTCTCGGCACACCTTCACGCCAGAGCGAGCAATTGATATACAGCGGGCAATTGGTGGAGATATTATTATGGCGTTTGATGAATGTACACCTTATCCTTGCGAGTACAATTATGCGAAGCGATCCATGCACATGACGCATCGTTGGTTGAAGCGATGTATTGAGCAATTTAAGTCCACGAAGCCACATTATGGCTACGAGCAAACCTTTTTTCCTATAGTACAAGGAAGTACCTACAAAGAGTTAAGAAAAATCTCCGCAGAGACCATTGCAGAAGCAGATCAACCAGCTAATGCCATTGGTGGTTTATCCGTTGGTGAACCTGCGGAAGAAATGTATGAAACCACAGAAGTGGTCTGTAGCATACTTCCAAAAGAAAAACCTCGTTATCTAATGGGGGTTGGTACACCTGCCAATATACTAGAGTGCATCGCTTTAGGCGTAGACATGTTTGATTGCGTATTGCCCTCTCGAAATGCTCGACATGGTTTGCTCTACACTTCGGAGGGTATTATGAATATGAAAAATGCAAAGTGGAAAGCAGATTTTTCTCCGATTGATGTAAATAGTACGAGTTCCACCAGTCGTTTTCATACAAAATCTTATTTAAGGCATTTGGTACAAAGTAAAGAAATATTAGGGGCACAGATAGCTACGCTTCACAATTTAAGTTTCTACCTGTGGTTAGTAGGAGAGGCTAGAACACAGATAAAGGCGGGTACTTTTGGTCCTTGGAAAAAAGAAATGGTGGAGAAGGTGCAGCGGAGATTATAAACTAAAAATAAATTGATAAAAAAAATAGATCAATACATTATCCTAAAGTATTTGAAAACTTTCTTCTTCACCGTGCTTATCTTTTCCATGATAGCCTTTATCATTGATTTAAGTACGCAAATGGAAAATTTCTTAGAAGAGGATTGTACTATAGAAGAAATTATAAAAGATTATTACCTACCTTTTATTCCGTGGATTAATGGTTTATTATTTCCCTTATACGCGCTTATTGCCGTTATCTTCTTTACCTCTCGAATGGCTTACGATTCGGAGATTATTTCTATTTTAAATGCAGGCGTGAGTTTTCGTAGATTGATGTTTCCTTATATATTAGCTGCTACGTTTATTGGTGGTTTGCATTTACTAGCCAATCATTATGTAATTCCATTAGGCAATAAATCTAAGGTTGATTTTGAGCACAAATATTTATATAAAACGGAGAATAGAGGACGGACGAGAGATGTACATCTTGTATTAAATAGAGATACGGCTAATCAGACTTTGACAAAAGCTTATGTGAACATGTACGACAACAGAGATACTTCTGTTAGAAATTTGGTACTAGAGCGATTTGAAGATAATAAGTTGCAATATCGTTTGAAAGCTAGTCGAGCTACTTGGGTGAAACCGCCTAATCATTGGCAATTAAAAGATTACGAAATACGTACTTTTAATGGCGACTCAGAAGATATGATTTTTGGAAAAAGAAAAACAATAGATACGACCTTAAACATGTTTCATGACGATTTCGTTTTGTATGAAAATGATAAATTGACCATGACAACGCCCGAATTACGAAAAGCAATAAGCAGAGAACGAGAACGAGGTGTGAAAACCACTAAGAGCTTTGTAATTGAGATTCAGAGAAGATCGGCGGAGCCATTCACCATTATTATTGTTACCCTTATCGGCATGGCTATCGCTTCTCGGAAAGTGCGGGGTGGCTTAGGATTACACCTTGCGCTAGGGGTTGGACTAGGGGCGACCTTTGTTTTTCTATCTAGGTTTTCTACTACTTTTGCTACGAATCACACGTTAGCGCCGGGTATTGCTGTATGGATGCCGAATATATTATTTACGGTTATTTTGGTTTTTTTAATTAGTAAGGCGCAGAAGTAAATTGCTATATTGTTTTATTGCTATATTGTTTTATTGCTCTCATACTAGACGCTGGCATCGGCAATAAAACAATAAAACAATAAAACAATAAAACAATATAGCAATATAACCATAAAGCAATAAAACAATATAACCATTTTCAATTTCACTTTAAATCCAACAAAGCCACCTTATTCAAAGTCACTTCCATCATGCCCCCTCCCATTGGATAATTAATAAAACAACGAATTCTAGACTCCTTAAAAGCTTCAGCGATACCTTCCGCCGCCATATATAACCAAGAACTTAATAACAAAGTCTTATTCTTCCACTGCTTTGAATTTCCGGCAAATCCACTATTTTGAATAATGATGAGTCCTTTATCCGTTTTTAAAACAAGATCAATGATTTTTTCAAATAAACGATCCTTATGATGATGTCGGATAGGATATTTTTTATAAATTTCCGTTGGATGAAAGTTTTGATCTAAAAATTGAAGATAATTATTGGAATGCTGTACCAATACTCTAAAATTATAAATATCCGCTACGCCGTACCGTTCCAGAGTTTGTTCCGCCATATCTGCTTTTTGTTGCTTAGGCAAGTTTAGATGGTCTGCTGTTAAATAAGCTTTCACTGCTTTAGATAACAAATATACATTCTGGTCGGCACCTGCATTAATAGCGGTTCCATACTGAAAAGATCGGGATACTTTAGGATTAATTTCTTGGATAAATGTTTCTCGTTCTATATCAATTTCATAAGGAATATGAATACTTTTGCCATTGCGTTCTTCCAAATAAAGAAGTTCTTCTTCAATAGGTTCAGAAGTGGTGAAATCTCTAGGAAATGGAGTAATATCAGTTTCCAGTTGCAAGATTTCATTTTCCCAAATCCACGGAGAATCCGTTGTGAAATGGTCTAGGGTAGGAATGGTTTCATCGCCCTTGTGCCATACTCTATTTAGCCACTTAGTAGGAACCGCTCTTGTTGGAAAGACCAAGTAATCTCTTGCTCTTGTCACGCCTACATATAAGACTCTTGCTTCTTCTTGTAAAGCGGCTAGTTTTGCTTTCAGCTTTACGTCGCTCACATTTAGTCGTTCTTCCAGATTAGTCCCTCTGCTTTGATCCGCATAAGGATTGACCCAATACCGAAGCCAACGATTGCCTAAAATATCATTTAGGTCGACTTCTTCCGATTCCGCAACGATTGCTGCGCCCCACACTTTATCTCTCAATCCGCCTTCCAAAGAATGGCAAATAACGATTGGCCATTCCAAGCCCTTACTTTTGTGATAGGTCATTACATTCACCGCATCTTTGCCAGTTCCCGAACTTTGAAAATCTGTTTTCTGGTAATCCATTTCATTCAACCATAATAAAAAACCACCTAAGGTAGCCGCAGAATGTAGGCGATTACAAGTTTCTTCATAGCGCAAAGCTAGTTTTCTAAGCTCATCTATATTTGCAATGCGTTGTTCCTTATTGCCCCATCTTGCTACGATGCGCCGTACGTCTAATTCTTCCAACACCAAATTAATGATTTCAGAAGAAGATAATTCTTTTACCTGATCTCTAAGCTCTGCCAGTTGTTGAATATAGCCGTTTTCTAAACCCCACCGCCATTCCTGCGTCTCTTCTGCTTCTACCTTTTTTAAAAAAGATAAACGATCTTCTATAATATCTTTTAAGCTTTCACCAGATGCTAGTTTCAAAATTTCTGCAACAGACAGCGGATCATTTTTACTAACAATAAATTTAAGACAGGCTAAAACGAGCTTCGACTCTGTCATTTCTAATAAACCATTCCTAGAAATAGCAGCCTTTAAACCAGCCCTATGCAATGATTCTGCGACTACACTACAAGCCACATTAGAACGACATAAAACAGCCACATCTCCAGGTCGAGCAAGCCGCGCCTTTGGTTCTCCTTTTGGAAAAATTAAAATACCAGATGCTAATAAATTATGAATAGAGGTAGCGATACAATTTTCCATCCACGGTTTACCCGGAGGGCGTTTACTTTTACCCTCAAATTCAAAATGCCAGTGCATCAATGGGTCTTTCAGAAAAACTAAATCTTCTTGATCTTGTACGGTAGGTTTTAGCGTTTCCTCTGTTCTCTTAGCAATTAATCGCACTTGTTCTGGTGGTAAATCATCAAAGGCTTTCGTGAATAGTGCATTGGAGGCATTGACTACTCCAGACCTAGAACGCCAAGAAAATTCTTGTATATCCTCCTCTTTTACCCCGCCCGTTTGCTTAATAATCGCTTGCATCAAAGCAGGGTCTGCGCCTCTAAATCCATAAATAGATTGCTTGGGGTCGCCTACCCAGATAGAAAACTTAGCGAGCTGCGATAATTTTAAAAATATTTCCAATTGTATTGGACTGGTATCTTGAAACTCATCCACCATCACCAAATCCAGTTCTTCTGATAAAACATCTTGTACCTGCTTATTTTCGAGTAATCTTTTGACATGCAGTTCCATGTCTATATAATCAATTAAGCCACGTCGTTTTTTATAAGCATCATATTCTTTAATCGCCTCAATAGCAATGTCAAAAATAGTTTCTATAAAATCTTCAATATCCTTGTGAAAAGCAGGATCGGTATCGTGCATTCGAGCTAATTCTTGCAGCGGTTCGACCGATTCTTTACTTTTAGCACCGACTTTAATTTTACTAATTTTGACCCATTCATACCATTCTATGCCACTCCCTAATTTTAGTTTTCGCTGTATTTTTCTAAGGTCATCTATTGCCTTCTCTGTAACTTTTGTACTATCTTCATTGGCATCCAATGTTAAGATCGTGGCTTCCAGGGTTCGCTTTAGTTCTTGTAATAAACTTTCAGAAGTCTTGCCTGTTGGCTTGCCTAAGAAGGGTTTAAAAGATTCAAAAGATAGTTTTTTGCTTTTTTCTAACACAGCAGTAGAAAAGTCATTGGAGCGAGCTATATCTGTTACATTTTTTACTTCTTTTCGCCAATCATAAGGGCCTTTTTTATTTAAACCAAGTCTTGTATTTAAGACCTCCATCTGGTCCATTCGTTCTGGGGTCAATACGGTCGTCAAAGATTGATTAAATAAAACTTGGTGATCATCGTCTGCAATAATATCTACCTGCGGAGAAACACCTGCTTCAAAAGCAAAGCGTTTTAATAATTGCACCCCTAAACTATGTACTGTCCCAATCATGGCATTGGTCAATTGATCTGCTTCATCCGCCAATTGTAACTGTAATAATCGAACCCGAACTCGCTCTTGTAATTCTGCGGCAGCCTTTTTGGTAAAAGTAGTCGCAATAATACCGCTTGCTCGTACGCCTCCTTGTAACAGCGCAACCATTTCTTCTGTTAGGCGGTAAGTTTTTCCACTACCTGCTCCAGCAGAAATAATTTTTATATTTTGAAATGCGTTATTTTTTGCCAATTTTGTAGATACGTGAGTTGTTTTGTAATCAAATAAGTTGTAAAAGTAACGAATTGTCGCATAAAAGTAAAACATTAGCGTATAAATACTTAGGATTCGGGTGTTAAGAATCAGATGTTAGTTAGCACAAGGCTACCTAAGAAAATTTCGTTTTCTTAAGTAATACACTTACATTTTGTTGAAATTAAATAAATTAAATTTAAAAACTAAAAATAATTTCTTTAGGCAAAGTGTAAGAATAAATTGGTCATTTTAGGCTAGTCATTTTTTCTTCTAAGGAATTCCAAAAAATTAAGCATAGCTGGGCTACGGTTCATTTTTTAGGATTTCTTAGAAGGAAAAAGGGCAGTCTAAAATGGCTAATTTATTCTTTCACTTTGCCTTAGTAACTTCAGCTTGGCATTTGGTGAAAAGTATATTTAATATTTTTCTTTAGAGGGAGCAAATTGGTTTTGTTTTTTGCAAAAAAAACAAAACCAATTTGCTCCCTCTAAAGGACTATTCTGATACCCGACACTTACAATAAATAACAATGGAAAACATCTTAGCAGGTATACAAGCCATGTCCGCAGCAGAATGGATAGCCACTATCACCGCCTTAATATATGTGGGCTTAGCCGCTAAAGAAAGTGTATGGTGTTGGTTTTTTGGCATCATCAGTTGTGCTATCTGGGCATATATCACATTCACTAGCTATAACCTTTATTTGGATGCAGGGCTAAATGTCTTCTATGTACTCATGGGTTTTTGGGGCATTTACCAATGGCAATATGGGTCTACTCAAAAAGCGGAACTCCCTATTAGTCGGATGACGATGTCGCAACATGCGACAATTTTAGTTGTGGGTTCTTTGCTTGGTTTATTGTTTGGTTATTTTTTTGATGCTTACACGCCTGCTGCTGCGACCTATCTAGATGCGTTCACTACCGTTTTTGCGATTATTGCCACTTTTTTGGTCGTACAAAAGAAATTGGAAAATTGGTGGTATTGGGTGGTGATTGATGCGGTGTATGTGTATTTGTATATTACTAGAGGGGCTTATTTGTTTGCAGTGGTTTATTTGGTGTATACGGTGATTGCGGTGTTTGGGTATTTTTCTTGGAAAAAAAATAGTAAGTATTGATGAAAAAATGCGGAACTAATTTTTTCATCGTTAGGCTGCTTTTATCTTCGTAATACTTTGCACATTAACCAATTTTGCGGCAAATACAAAACAAGCATAGATATCTTCTTGCTCCAAACCTGGGTAATCTTCTAAGATTTCTTCTGTAGTCATACCAGCTGCTAATAGATCTAAAATCATTGCCACAGAATAACGCATATTCCGAATGGAGGGTTTTCCGAATAATACGTCTGGGTTCAAGGTAATTCTATTTAATAATTCATCTGCCATCTTCTAAATTTTGAATCATTCTTAACGATACTAGCAAAGATATTCTATCCAATCTAATTTCACAACATTATTCTCCTCTTGTTTATCCAAGTAATGAAAAAAGAATGATCTCTTTTAATACCTTTACCACCTATTTCAAAACAGACCTAAGCAACCTATAATTTAACTAAACTTTGCATAGTAAGGTTTATTCTTATGGTAAATAAGAATCAAAAAGATATGTACGAAAAAAGCCTAGATAATTACTCCATTCAAGAATACTTAGAGTTGGATAGTCAGTCCAATAAAAAAAACGAATATAATAGTGGTCTAATAATAGCGCTAGTAGAACAAACGTTAAACCACGGAATAATAGGCAATAATATAAATTCAGAGATAAACGGTCTATTGAAAGAAAAAGACTTAAAGTGTACTTCTATTAATGGAGATGTAAAAGTATATATAGAAAAAGCCAATTCTTACGTATACCCAGATGGAATGGTGATATGCGGAAAAATAGAAACAAGTGAGGAAGATGAAAATTCGGTAATAAACCCCGTATTAATCATAGAGGTATTATCGAAATCAACAGAGAGCTATGACCGAGGTAATAAATTTCATAAATATTGCTCCTTGAAGTCCTTTTGTGAATATGTACTAATTGATCAATACAAGCCAGTTATTGATACTTTGTACAGAGCGGACAAAACTTACTGGAAAATGGTAACAACAATTGGATTGGACAAGTCCATTTATTTGCACTCTATTCAAGCCCATATAAAAATGTCGGATATTTATAGAAATGTAGGCAAACTTGATAATCCTCAATTCAGTTTAGATTTTTAAGTCCCGTCTTTAATTATTCTATTGATTGAACTATCCTTATTTCTTACCAGAAATCCCAACCCACTAAAATTTCCGTGCGAAAATTCAACTGTTTATCAGTCACTTATGAATATAGAATTGAAAATTTTATAGTAAATAGCTTGTTTTAAGTTAAAAAGTAGCCTACCTTTGCGCTTCCTTTGAAAAAAGGGATTTATAATTCGTTAGAAGCGAGAATAGAGAACAGAGAATAGAGACTTACTAACATAGCGCAATGCTTACCCAGACAGGAATGTCTGGGCTACGTTAGCAAGTCTCTATTCTCTGTTCTCACTTCTCTACTCTAAGAAAAAACATTAAAGATAAATTATCGTGGATACATTAAGTTATAAGACGCAGTACGCAAAGAAGGAGACCTTCGTCCGTAAATGGTATGTAGTAGATGCGGAAGGAGAAGTCGTTGGTCGTTTGGCTTCTAAGATTGCCACTGTATTGAGAGGAAAGCATAAACCAACCTATACGCCACACATGGATGCAGGAGATTATGTAATCGTTCTCAATGCAGATAAGATACGATTTACGGGAGATAAGTGGGCACAAAAAGAATACCTTTCTTACTCTTTATACCCAGGTGGTCAAAAAAGAACGACTGCTAAAGAAATAGCAATAAAGAAGCCATTTTTCGTTTTAGAGAAAGCGATAAAGGGCATGTTACCTAAGAATAAATTAGGTAGAGCGCAGTTCAAAAAATTATTTTTGTATGAGGGTACAGAACATCCTCATAGTGCGCAAAAGCCAGAAGAATTTACTTTCTAAATTGTTTATTTGTTTAGAATGTTTATTTGTTTAATTAGCTATGTGTCTTATAAACAGTTAAACAAATACCCAATCCTACTAAGAAGTAGCTAAAGAATACTTCTTCAATTTTTAATTGACAAACAATAATAGTATTAATATGGAAATGATTAATGCGGTTGGACGGAGAAAAGCATCTGTCTCTAGAGTCTATTTGACAAAAGGAGATGGTCAGATTGTTATCAATGGTAAATCATTGGAAGACTATTTTCCGCAAACCCACATCCAACATACCATCACAGATCCTTTTAAGGTTGTGGAGGCGGAAAAAATTTATGACATTAAAGTAAATGTGCAAGGCGGTGGCTTTAAAGGACAAGCAGAGGCTACAAGAATGGCTATTTCTAGAGCCTTGATTAAGTTAAATGAAGAATTTAGAAGCCCATTAAAGGCACGGAAATTCTTGACGAGAGATGCGAGAGTTGTCGAGCGTAAGAAATATGGTAAGCCAAAGGCAAGAAAGAGCTTCCAGTTCTCAAAGCGTTAAGAACAACAGATATTGTTTTATTGCTTTATTGCTTTATTGTTTTATTGCTACCAGACGGGAAGACAATAAAACAATAAAGCAATAAAGCAATAAAACAGTAAATTTTAAAACAATTCAATTCTTATAATATAATGACTACACCTACACCTAGCTATAAAGAATTATTGGATGCAGGGGTGCATTTCGGACATTTAAAGCGTAAGTGGAATCCTAAGATGACGCCTTATATTTTTATGGAGCGTAAAGGAATTCATGTAATTGACATCAATCGAACGATTGAATGTATGGAAAGAGCAGGCGCAGCCTTAAAATCAATTGCACGATCTGGTAAAAAGATTATGTTTGTTGCTACGAAGAAACAGGCAAAAAAATTAGTCATAGAATCTGCAATGTCTGTAGGCATGCCTTATGTAACAGAACGTTGGTTGGGAGGAATGATGACGAATTTCTCTACGATTCGTAAGTCTGTTAAGAAAATGCAGGGTATTGAAAAAATGTTGAACGATACGAATGTAAGTTTGACAAAGAAGGAGCGGTTAA
>ENA-ORXT01004454-ORXT01004454.1-marine-metagenome-genome-assembly--contig:-NODE-4454-length-14450-cov-19.069853_pt1 | contig 14450 bp, 20 predicted proteins | sample MGYA00237868_ERZ511482 | MGnify/ENA metagenome assembly ERZ511482 | reverse complement strand
GACGACCCCTGAGGAGGGGGTTCCGGCCCGGCCCCCTGGCCGGGTGCCGGCCACAACCGCCACCCCCCCCCCCAATCCCCTTCCCAGGGGGATTGCCGAGGTCGGTCCGCGGACGGGATCGGCTCCACGCGACACCGGCGTGGCGTGGCGTGCGGCCAGCACGGGTGTCCCGCGGCCCCCCACACCCCCCGAGACGCCCGTTGGCCCCACCCCTCACCGTGGGCCCACACGCACACCCCGGGTTCACCCCCCACCCCCACACAGGCGACTCCACGACTCCCCCACGCCACCCCACGACGTAACCCTCCGCGCTCGCTGCGACGCGGTGTTCGCCGACTCGTTCCTCCGCCCACCCCACGACGTGCCGTCCACCCCCCCCGTGGTGCCCGCCGCTTCTTGCTTCTGTCGGCCCCCGGGGGTCCCCCCCCCTTCCTTGTCGGACCGAGGACCCGGCGGCCGCCCGTCGACGGGACGCCCGTGCCCGCGTCGTCCTCCGCGATGGCCGACGAGGAGATGCGCTACCAGACCGTCGTGGGCCCCCTGCCCGTCTTGTCCAACCCGGCGACGTGGGCGCCCGCGTGGGCCCGTGAGGAGGCCCGCATGGGGGTGGCGGGGTCGCTGGCCCACGCGACGTTCCGGGGCATCGACTCGGCGCGCCCCTCCAACCCGTTCGCCAAGCACATCGCGGCGATGCCGCACGCCCTCGTGCCTTCCTTGGACGACCGCGCCTCGTCGATCACCGTGGTGCGGCGTAGCCGCGAGGTGGGGTACCGCCGGTCCTACGTGGGCTTCATGGACGACCCCCCGGTGGACCCGCCGTTGGTGCCGACCTTCGAGTACATCCTCACGTGCCCGCCCTTCATCGGCGTGTCGGACGCGGAGGGCCCCACGACGGTGCAGCTGACGACGGCTCGCAACCACCGGGGCGGCCTTACCGGGCACCTCGTGGCGTGGCACCAGGCGGAGTACTCGAGCTGTGCCACGGCGACCCGCTCGCGCTTCTACTTGCCGACTCCCGCGTGGTGGTCCGGGGTGGAGGTCCCGTACGGCTGCATGGTGAAACTTACGTGGGTGCACGCGTACGCCACGGACGACCTCTACGCGGAGCGGCGCGCCTCGTAGGCCGTCTTCCGTAGCGAGTGGGCCCTCGCGGCGGCAGTCGCTCTCCTCGAGATGTTCCGTACCCGTCGGGTCTTGTGGCGTTTCCCCCCGCGTCTTCTCGATTGGATCCGCTCCCTCGGGGCGTCCAATATCTGCGTCAACTCCACGGGTTCTGACGCAGAGGCGGCCGCTACCCTCGGGGCGTTGCTGGACCTCGCGGACCAGCTTCCCGACACGAAGGCCGTCCGCCAGCGCCTCCGCGCGCGTAGCACCGACCGTCGGGACCGCGAGGGTTGGATTTGGGCGTCCCTCGAGGTGGACAACGACGGAACTCACGCCAAGGTCGCCGAGGACCTTCGCCCCTTCGACTTGCCGTACACCGCGGACATCCTCGAGGCGCGTGGCTATGGGCCTTCTCGTGGGGGTTGGGCCGCCGGCGTTCCGGCTGCCCGCAGCGCACGTTACCCCGGGGGTGTGACCGCGCCGCCCGCTACCTCCGTGGTGACCGGCGCCGCGGGGTTGTCCTCTCCGGGTCCGTCGCCGCCGGCCGTATCCGCCGCCCCTTCTGGGGATAACTCCGGGGGTAGCCTCATCGTCTCGTTCGACCCCGTGGAGCACCGTGCCATCCCCGACGTGGCCTTCGACCAACTCGACCACATCCCCTCGGACCGTTTCCCGCAGGGTTTGGCGCGCGTCGTGGCTTGTGACCCCGGGGAACTCCGCGGCTATACCATGGGGACCCTGGTAACCGGCTTGAGCCACACCGTGGTCTCTCTTGGCGACTCGATCGCCCAGTGGGCCCGCGACCACCCCGGGGTTCCGCCCCGTCACTAGGGGGAGTTGCTTCAGTTGGTTGGTCGGCGTAGCATCCGTGCGGTTCTCATTCGCGAGGTCGGCGTGGCCGCCGGTGGGGCCAACAGCCGTCAGCAGCATCACCGCGACCGCGACGCCTACCACGAGGAGCCGGCGGCGCAGCGCCCCCGTGGTCCGCCCCCGCCCAGTCCCGAGTGGGGCGGGCCTTCGTCGGCCCGCCGTTGACCCGGGGGGGGGAGGTAGTGATGTCGGAAGGGGTGGGGAAACAGCCCCCTCGGGAGTCGTAGTCGTAGCGCGTAGTAGTGTAGGGGGTCTCGTAGTGTCGACGGCGCCGTACGGCGCGTCAACGACCGATAAAACCCACGCGTGTCGTTTGCGTATCACCCTTGGGAGAGCCCCTTAATCGTCAGGCCGAATCCCGGGCCCCCGTTGTGGGCCATCATTTGACAGGCCCCCGCAGGTCAGCCGTCACGTACCACCACAGCCCCCTGATACCGTCCATGCCATCAGATCGCCTTGGCTCCCCTCCCCCCGGTTCACGGAGAAGACGGCCCGCCCGTCTCGCAGACGGGACGGTCGTCACCACGGCCACGTGGCTCCAACCGGGACACGTGTCGAACACGAAAAGCTGCCCCGATTCGAAACTTGAAAACCACGTGCCCCACGTGGGAATGGTCCTAGGCGAGGAAGTCGACGACCCACTCGGCTTCTTCGACTCGTAGGCCCACACGCCGCATATACTGGTGCACCTTACGTCGGTCGAATCGACTGGCCAACTCGAGGGTGTCCTCCTCGGGGTGGTACCCCCACCAGCAGTTCCACAGGCGTAGCGTACCATCGTCAGCGACTTCGTGGCCCAAGAAGACCTCCCAGACGAACTCCTTGCCCGTGTGTTGATGCCTCTCGGGGACCACAATGTCTTGGGGTACCCCGAGGTTCTGCAGGAGCGTCTGCAGGTCCCCCGGCGGGCCCGGTGCGGCCGTCACGTGGTCACTGCTTGCCGTCTCAGGGTACCCACCAATGTCCAGCGAAAACGTGCCCTCTCCGCGGGACAACACCTTGTACGGCCCGGCCACGCGGGTCCCGAGCTTATACGTGGTCCGCGCGTGGCCATAGACGAACACCCAGTCCCCCGCGTGGACGTCCTTGTTGACCGGTCGTACGCGGGCGTCGTAGTTCCTCTTGTACCGCCGCTGTGCCAGCGTGAGGGACTTCCGCACCTTGTGGATTAGGTTCCGTAGCCGCGCTCGGATGCCCTCGCGGACGGCTCGTGGGCTGCCGTCCGTCTCCTCGGGTGCCGGGGAGCCGACGAGGCGTTCCACGGAGAGACTCCGTACACGCTCGGGGGTGACGAACTCGAGGGGCGCCACCCCGGTGCTCTGCTGCGGTCGGCTGTTGTAGGCCAACGTCAGCATCGACACCAACTCGTCCCATCGGTCTTGGTGGTCCTCGACGTACGTCCGCAACTGGCCCACGATGGTCCGGTTGTAGCGTTCCACTTGGCCGTTCGTCTGCGGGTGGTACGTCGTGGAGTACCGGTTGGAGATCCCGAGGAGCGAGCAAACCCCTTGGAAGAACGTGGAGCGGAACTGGGGGCCATTGTCCGAGAATACCGTCGCCGGGGGTCCGTACGCCGCCACCCAGTGATCCAAGAAGGCTGCCGCGATGGTTTCCGCGTCGATCCGCTGAAGGGGGATGGCCCGCGTCATCTTGGAGAAACGATCCACGATGACCAACAGGTGTTCGTTTCCCGCCGCCGTCCGGGGGAGGGGGCCGAGCAGGTCCATGCACAGATCCGTCAGCGGTTCCGTCGGGGGGAAGGTCTTGAGGTAGTTTGTCTTGCGTCGCTTGACGTCGCGGCGGGCACCGCGGTAGCGCCCAACAAGGAGAAGAAGACAAGAAATTTCAACATTGTCGGCAACAAGGCTGTAGCACAACCTCGTGGCCACGGGCCCGAAGAGGGAAGTATCCCACCTCTGCCGTCCCAATAGCGTGCCCCCTATAGGATCACCCGATCCGGGAAGAGGGGCCTCCGAAGGTACAAGACAAAAGGCACGGTGCACTTGCCGGCGACGACGGTGCCTCCCACAGTCGTCGCCCTTCATCCTATAAGGGCGAAAGCCGTTGCGAAGGCCCAATTCCCCTAATGGGAATTGGCCCGCGCCGCAGACCAACCAATACTACTGATTTCAATACAAGACAAGTCCTCCAATGCTGTTGTTAGAGACGAGGGGGATTTGGGCCGCTCGCCCCGCCCTGACGTGGCGGCTGGTGGGGCAGCGATGCGGGGGTGTCGGCCGCCCCCCACAACCGCCGCCCTCGGGCGGGCCCGCCGCAGCGGGTGTGTGGCACGCGCCCACGTCTGCCGTCCCGCAGCCGGTGCCCGCGGGTGGGCCGTCTTGGTCGCGGCCGCCGGGACCGCGAGCGGCCTGGGTGACGCGCCCGTGCGCCGCAAGCGCCACCCACCGCCGGGTGGTGCTACAAAGGCGGAATGCTACGCGCGCCTCCTGTACTGACTAAACCAGTTTCAGTCAAAGTTGCTCGCGTTGCCGGCGGCAGAAGCGACGGCAGAGAAGATGATTGAGCTCAAGATGGTGGACCTCATTATCAAAGAAGACGACACCGCGCTTCTGATATCGCAAATCAATGAAGCCGTGCTGCAGGTGAGCACGCGCTCCCCCAACGTCACATTCGACCACCCTGGTTCAACCCCCACAAGTCGAAGATGAACATGTCGCGGACCTGCTCCTAGCATGAGCAAAGTAAAACCTTGCGGTGAGCAACATGGAGACGATGCTCCGCCACCCAGCTCTTTCTTCTTGATTGCAGGTGACCAACAGCAACATCCGGCCGCGTTTTTTACTGACAACCGCCCCCCCCGCTCACCGGGCCCCGTCAACCGAGCTGAAACTGCTGCCGCCCGCAGCAGCCATTGAGATACTGTGCCCGTGCGGAAGGGGGAGGAGATGGGCACTGCACCGGGAAGCGGCTCAATGATCGGATGTTGAACATTTCCTCGGCGGACACCACCATCTTAGCAGATGAGGTGGGCGCTCGAAAGCCAGTCCCTTGCAGTGTGGGAGGGGGGTATTGTGGAGGGCGCCGAAGGGCAGCTTGGGACGGTGCCATAAGACACCATGAGGACGCTCTCTGTTTTCAATGGTCACTAGAACACTCAAGCACGACAGTTTAGAAGCGCGAAAATAGAAAAACAGGTCATGGCTCATGCTCAGCAGGGACAGCTACCACAACAGCACAACAGAGCAGCGTTGTTGCTCTCATGCACATTCGAGCAAAGGCTGCAAGCTTATTGGCGCTCACGTTGGCGTCGGCGGCCGCCTCGTCCTGGTCGGCGACGAAGACGCCTGACGGATTTTGCATCATCCCCGCCCGAACCTTTGCAGCCGTATGCTTGAGAGAGTTGGCAGTGGCAGTGGCGTGCAGGTGGCCGCCGTGGCAGAGTTGTATCCCTCGAGAGTTGAGGAGATGGCAGCCGCAGTCTTGGACACATCCAGTAGCGTCGCTGCCGCTGCGTTGTCAGCGAAGGCGGCCGCGGCCGACGCCTTGATGAGGATGTTGTGTGTACGCGCGTCTACTACCGGAACCGCCACATCCGCAATGCCAGCATCCATGCCTGACTGCACGGACGCCCAAGCAGAAAGCTGCGGGCCGTACCGGCCTCTTCAGACCGCCATCATGTCGGGCGACGCACCGGCGAAATCGAAAGCCACTCCGGTTGTCGTTCGGATGGAAACGGCAAGACACGACTCCGCCGAGATAGCCGCAATCCGCATGGGGGGGGCCAACAGCGGGGGGGACATCCCCTTGAGAGCGGCATTGAGCGCAGGATCCCATCCAACTACCGCCGAAAAGGCGCTGATGACTTTTTCGACGACAATGCAGAAGAGTGGTGCGGTCAGGGAGGTCGAGGGGTCTGCACCTCTGACCACGGCCTTCACAAAAATGTTGGGGAATGCAATGGTAAAATCCTGAATCTGCGTTGTGCAGGCTCCAGCCGCCGCCGCGGCAAGCCATGGCAAGATACGCGCCTCGGCCACGGCGTTGTCGACGACCAACTTGACGGCATACGATAGAACCAACGCATTGGAGAGGTGGTTCATGGCCGTGGGAGACCACGAGGGGAAAGGAAATTTCACAAGCCCTTCGGGGGTAGGAGGTATGGATGGAACGCATTGGTACATGGCGCTCCAGCTAGACGATGCCGCATATTCGTAGGCGGGCCGGTAGTGGAGGCGGACCCAATAGGGCGATGTGACGGGGCCTCCGAATCCACTTGCACCCGCAATCATCGGATCTGCAGGGACGAGGTGGCGCCTGCTGGTTTCCCGCCTGTCATCTGAAGCCACAATCTTTTCATATTTTTGATAATTGAGCGTCACGTATCCCTGCAAGCCCGATGAACACGCAAGAGCATCGAATGGGTGGTCAGATCTTCGGATCCTGAGATCGGATCGCTGAAGCAGACTGCAGTCGTGCGAATGAGACTGCCAAGTACCCTCCACGTAACCTCATACGATAGGAATTACAGTTCTCTCGAACACTCAGGCAATTGGCGCACGAGCAGGCTCAAGATATCCCACCCGACACGTCCGCGTCTAAGCGTGTGTGCCGGAATACCGGCGCGGAAGGTACCGCATGGCCACTGCCGCGGCTAGGGCCCCGCTGCTGAGCGTCCCCTGTAGCAGATCGGTTTGGCCAAGCGAGAGGCGCAGTGTTCGTGCTGGTCTCGTGCTGCTGACCAATCGTCCATTTAGCGTAGCCATGTGAGTGGTGGACCACTCACGCGGACCCTTGACCCCCTGCTCGACCTGTTGAGTGCGACGCGTACCTCGCCGGCCTGCCACGCCATGCCTGTTTCATGGTCTTGCTCGTTGGCCGAAGGGGCTGCCAACGACCCATTTGCAGTTGTCAGTGGCGCCTGCCTTCTCGCCTCTGCTTTCACAGTGGCCACCTGCAATCGGCAGTCGTGCTCCTCCGCTCGCGGCGGCGCACCAGATTTTCGTCTTTACCGGTCCGTGCGCCAACCTGGCGCCTTGCATAAATTCTCTCTCTCGCTCCTTTTTGTTCCCCCCGCGATGCGACGGGTTCCCGAACACCGGGGTGCCCTGTGCGCTGCCCGCTCGATTTGATTGCTACGTCCGTCTTGTTCTTGCTGTGTCTGCGGTTCCGCTCGCTGTACGACAATGGAGGAGCTGATGTTACGTGCTGGGACTGCTGTGGCGGCGGCTGGGAGGTCACAACTGGGCTCCTCGCACCAATACACGACTGTCGGGGTGCAGTCTTCAGCCGTAGATGTGGGGACAAGGCCCGTTCCATCGAGCACTCCCGGCTTGCTTCGTGTTGTGTCGGCGCGGGCTGGAGTATCGACCGACTTTCAGGTGTCTCGTCGCCCAGGTCAGCAACGACCAGCGACACCAGCAGAGCAGGTTGTCGTCGACTACGGTCTGGACGAGGAGGAGGCGGATCTGGCTGGGCGGTCCGGCGTCGGCGAAGATGACACAATTGGCCGCCGCAGTCCACCTCGCCTCCGCTCACCCGGCGCTGTCGCTCATCCAGGCCGGGAGGTGGCCTTCTTGTTTGAGCCAGTTCCGTCGCTACCGGATGTCAAGAAAAACAAAAACGACTCTAAGTGTCAGTGGGCGCGCAATTCGATACGCACCTGGACGCAGGCGGTCGTCACCAGGACCATCAGGGCTGCCAACAGGGCTGGCGTGTCCTGACCAGCCCCGTGAAAGGACTCTTCGAGCAGTACGGGCGTGGTGCTGAATACGTGAGCGATTAGAATCCGCACCATGACGGCCTTTTGCGACTCTATTGCGCGCATCCTGTGCATCCTGCTGGTCGGCCAGCGGCCGCCTGACGATGAGATGAAGCGGGGCGTCTTCAATTTCTTCACCTGCTTGTGCGAGCGCACCTAAGAGGTGATAAACGTCTTCCTAGACGCGCGCCGGCTCCGCTACAGCGTGGCTGGCGGCGACCGGCCACTGACGGAGCGCACCGTAAAGGATTATGCGGCGGGCTTGACCTACATGTTCGCGTTATCCCGCCTGCGCGGCACCAAGGGAGTGCGCGTTGTGCCTGGATTTATCAGACCTTCTTCACCGTGGCACGAAAAGGTCAAACTGGAGATAGAGCGAGAGGCGGAAAACGTGCGTGCAGACCCTGGAGCCTTCATTGGAAACCCAATGGCTACCGAAGACATCAACAACCTTAAGGCCGCAGCGAAAAAGGACGCCCGCCGCAACGGCCAGCACCCCGCGACGAGCAGGAACGCGTCGCCCGACACACTACACAAGCTGTACACTGCGCTGCTCGTCAACGAAGTCGGCGGCTCGGCGCCCGTGACCGCGCCGCTGCGTGTGGCGACGGACGCGGTGCTGTCTGACGGAGACGCCAATTGCCCGCCGCCACCAGAGTACTTGACTAAGCTACCTCTTATGGGTATCGATGGCTCAGGGGAGATCCTGAGAGAGAAGCGGGCGAGGTGAGAGTCGCCGCCACCCGCCAATGGAGCTCGCAGTGCTCGCATGATGAGAAATGACGGGCCGTTGGCGTCCATTTTGAAGACTAACTCTGTGGCCTACGTCTTCTTCGCCTTCCTATTCGTCACGCTGGCGCGGCCGGTCACCATGATCAACATGCGTTTCATGGACATTGTCCCACCAGATCTTCTCGACGCGGAGAATCTCGACTTTCCCAACAGGTACGCTCGTGCACAATCCTCCGACCACTGGCTGCCCGAGTGCTCCTTTCCTTTTGTTGCGTTTCACTTGTGCAGGCGGCTCGCTTCTTGTCCTTATGCCCATGTATTGGACGTCACATGATTCTGACAGGCTGCCTCTTTCTTCCGGACTCGCCTGAATGGACGGCTACTATTGTCAGCAGACAAGAGCACCCCAGATTCCTTGATCTTACCCCCCGCATCTCTAAGAATGGTACCAAAGCGACGGACCTGCTGGTCGTACGGGTTCACAGCTACTACGCTTACATCTCACCAGATGAGGAGGTCGGCTTTGGGCTGTTGTGCTCTGTGCAGTGCAGCCATCCGCACCTCAACTTTCCGCAGCTATTCATGGTATTGTTAAACTTAGCTGCCAATGCACCGACTATCGACAACCATGGCGGACTCCTCGCCGACCTCCTGCTTTTCCCGGGTATGTGGACAGGCAGCAAGGGCTCCAGAGTTATCTTTATGCGACCAAAGTCAGAGGCGGAAATCAACTCTTGCTTGACGCAAGACCTGCGAATGTACGTTTTTCGCCGTGGTGGGGCCCAGAACCTCAAGGACCAGTCCGGAAAGTACCCTGCGCTCAACATTGCACTCTTACACACAAGATGACGTGACCCATGTGGTTGCTCAAGTGTACTGCACGTACAACACATGGGCCGTGGGGGTGCTCAACAGCCAGCGGGCGAGGATGACGGGGTTGGTATCAGAGGCTTTCATGAATTAATGGCACTCTGATATAATTAGCAAAATTCGTATCTGATTCAAAAACTGCTGGTTTTGAGTATATTTGAGTGGTCACGAGTCTGGAAGATTCATAAGCCCCTGGTTGGCGTCACCCCTGAATGCGGCGGGGGTGGCGTCGTTCGACGATGAGGCTGTGGGAAAGCTCGGAGAGATGTTCTTGGAGTGCGTGATGCAGTTACGCCACGGGCGCGGGCGTGCTGTTGTAGACAGTGAGAAAGCTGACTCGTAAAAGGTCGGCACAGCCGTCTCAACTTTCGTTGAATCCTTGATTGCTCTCGGCTGCCCAGATCAGCCGTCAATTATCGACGTCATACAAACACGCGCTCCATCTGCCTCTCTTGCTGACCTGATCACCGCATCTGTTTGCCTTCTGCTGATCAAAACGGCACATAGACCCCCCTTCTAGTAATTTCAGCTTTTAACATCTTTCTCACCCTGTTTGACCCCGCCCGTCCGCGACTCCTACAACAGACCTCGATCTCACAGCAGCTGAGCGACAGACGCCTGCCCACAAAACTCCAGCAGGAAGGCGGTCGACGTGCGGGCCCCCTTCCCGCTCGGCGGCGGCCGCCGTCACTGGTGCTCCGTCGTCCACGAGCATGTTTAGACGGCCGAGCATCTCAACGACCACAGACCGCTCGTCGGGCGTCAGCCGAGCGAGCGGCACCTGCCGACTTGAGCACAGCGTGTCGAGGCTTAGGCAGCTGACCCGCTAGACGCAGAGCTCGGGCTCGTGTTCCGCGAGCAGCAGCGCCGCCGTGTCGAAACATGTCTCGGGCGCGCCGTCCTCGTATCCACCACCACTGCCTCCGCCGCCGCTGCCACCGCCATTGAGGAGGCGCCTCTTGGCGCAGCCTAATGTGCTGCCGCCGCTGCCGCTACCGCCACCGCCGCCACCGCCACCCCCACAGACATAGCCCCCGTCTACGTCCCTCTCACGACAAACCACAGTGGCGCCCCCCCCCCTCCCGCCACCGACGCAACATACGCGTGGACCCACCAGAATATCACGATGAGCCACGATCGCACGTCCGAAGGCGAGCACAACCGTGCCACGAGCGCGGCCCACGTGTGGAGGGCGGCGGCTGGCGCCACCGCTAGAGCGCCCGCGTCGGCCACAACCGCACGCAAGCGGGAGGCGGCCGCCACTGCCTCGTCCACACAGCCGCCCTCCGCCGCGGCCAAAGAGCAGTGGCACGCCGTCGTGGCCGGCGCTGTCAACAACATGGCCGCCCGGGAAGTGTAGACCTCGTGGTGGGCGGCCACTACCGTGGCACCGCCGCCGCTGCCCACCACGGTGTCCGCCGCGTGCCGCATCAGCGGCTGCGGGCGCGCGTCAAGCTCCTTCGCCTGCGGATCCACGGCGGTGGCGAGCGCGTCGCCGTCTGACGCGGGCTTCGGCGACGCAGTCAGACGCAGTGCCTGTGGAAAGATAGGTCTCCTACGGCATACTGAGCACAATACATATGTGGATTCGTGCACTGGCCCACCATGTATTCCCGCTTTGTTTTTCGTTCTGGGATGCCTTCTACTCTTATGGCACTGGTTGTGGTCCCCTCAGATTCGACCACCCGTAGAACGGCTCCTCCTGTTTTCGGGTACATGTATTCAACCGGCTGGACGTTTTTTGTCCATTTGGCGTTGCCCTACATGGCTCCGCGCGCGGCACAGGGGGACCCTGATGCCTTGTCTGGCTGCTTCTTTTACCTTGACCCGGCGGGCCCGGCGTCGCTGCTTGCGACGATGGTCGCCACCTCGTCTTCGACGGCGATAGAGGCGGCACAAGAGACGACTCGTTTCGTCCATTACAACAAGCCAGACCACTCTTGGGACTGTAGCGGCCGCGCTCCCAAGCCTGCCATATGGGGAAAACTGTCTGCAGGGGGGGACAGGCAGCAAGACGCCAGCGACCACAGTGGGCAATCCAGCAGCATATCCGCACGTGGCAGTCAGTCGGACAATCAGCAGCATTCTCCGTTAGGGATGAGGGTTCAGAGGCACGTATCATCGGCACTAAAAGCCCTCGCTGGAGATGAAGTTTCACGACAGTTGATCTCGCGCCCGTGATTACATGATCACCTCCCGTGGAATGGGGCAATTGGCCAATCGGATTCTCCTTCGCCGGATCTGCTGCACAACTGCCTCGTAGGTGGAGGCAGATACAGAGTCGAGAGACCCGAGGCCGTGGCAGCGGAAGCCACTTCAAAAAGAGCGCTGTAAACGCGGGCAGATCAAGTTCTGTTTGGGTAAAGCCCGAATCCTCGGCAGGGTCTGTTCATTTTGGTCCGCCGCCCTGCTCACTGCGAGCACCCCCGCTCCGACTACAACGATGGCCATTGCTCGCTAGCCTCTGTGATGCCGCCACCAATACTCCACGTGCCACCCTTTCCTTGCATGTAGAGGGAGCGGAAGCAGCTTTGGGGGCTGTAGTGGCTGCCGGTGCTCTCTGGCGCTTCCACCGTGTTTTCTTTCTATCCAATGTATCCGCGAAGATAGCGCAGACTCTTCCGAGAGTTTCTTGTGGATATCCAGTAGATGCCAAGCGGGGACCTCCCCCACCATCTTTGTCTCTGGCACCTCTCGTGTCCATTTCGCAACCCGACCGCCTCGACCTCAAAGTTTATTTTCATCCGCCGAGGATGTGGCCATGGTGTACACCTGTCAGTCCGAGGCACCACTTGTACCAAGGTGGAGGTCCCACTGCGGAGCATAAAACTAGCAAGGAGATACTCCCTCCCAGCAGAAGAAAATAAGCCCACCATTTCCCCCCTGGATCCCGAAGACACACCCTTGTAGGAGAAGCACTTGATTGGGCCAACAACCAACGCGCCAACGTCAAGCCGGACGCGTTGCAGGAGCCGAGAGGTCGCGTTGAGCAAAGCCGTTGCCCTCTTCTCCTTGTTGAGATAGGGCGCCACCGCCACGTCGACGGCTGAAAATTCTGCAAAGGGCCCCGCGAGTTTAGCCAGCTCCTCTTCGTTCTTTCTTATCGCCTTCGTTTTTGTGGCACCATCCACACTGCCGACGGTGGTGGCGCGTCGCTCCGCCGCCCAGCCAGCAGTTGCAGGTCTGCCGTCGTATGGGCGCCGACACGCATCCTGAGGAGCAGGGAAAGCAGCGATGGGTCCTCAACGTGCCTCCACTTGGATGCGAGCACCACTGCCCTATCCCCAAACATCTTGCTCTACGTCGCGCACGTGAACGCCAACTCTCCACCAGGGGGAGGGAGCTGCGGCAAGTCCCCGACAAAAAAGTGGCATAACGCCACCAAACGGACGCAGATCTGCACGCACGGCACGGAGAAAAAGGACCATCCGCTACGCCAATTCGGCCGGCACGGTGCCGATCTCGTCGACGAACAAAATCATGGCCTGGCGCATGCGGCGCTTGGCGCGGTCAGGGATGACGTGATTCACCACTACCGACAGGGGGGAGGTGCTGTCCGCGTGCCCGTTGAAGAAGCCTGGCCAAGAGTTTGCCGTAATGCCTTCCATCACACCCGCCGCTACGCCCGATGTCGCGCACGCAGCAGCGCTCACGTCGGCGTCGCGGAGAGCAGTGATAGCCTCCCTGGTGAGGTGGGACTTGCCCGAGCCGGGCGGACCGGTGAAGAAGATACCCGGGCGGCCGCACGGCAGACGGCTACGCTTCGCTTCCCACCTTGGCGTCCAGCTCAACCCGCGGAGGGAGAAATGCCACTGGGAGAGGGACACGAGAGTCGTTGCATGCGGCACGCAGGCTGGGCCACGCCATGCGGGGCGGCCGCGGAGCAGTCACGACATTCTGGGTGTTGCAGAGATCGGACACTACGGAGTGCCGACGTGTGCGGCCCACCACTATGAGAGCTGGAGCAGAGGAAACAGACAAGACATCCTCGCGCAGCCGCTTGTCGACGCGCCGTCCAGAGGGTCGGGATGGGGCAGCCGACACAGCCCCAACCGACAACACCCGGGCGCCGAAGCAGACCTGCTCGACCCTCAAGCCGGCCACATGCGTGTCCATCAAGAGTGCCATCATAAACGCCGACGTACTTGCCGCTTCATTGAGGTCGACAGCCATCTTGCCGCCTGGGAAGTGTGCCACCAGCTAATGGGAAGGGTTTGATGTCGTTTTGTTTGGTGAGGGGGTGGCGTGAGCGATGCCAGTCCTCCCCCCCAAGCCTACCGCCCAGCGCTGCGCCCACCGCTCGCTCCAGAAAACCAAGCATACAGGGACCCAGACCGCAACCGGTTTTGGCGCAGGCCGTCGACGCCGGCGTCGCCGACATCAGTGAGGGAGATGACAGCCGAGGCCGCCTGATCGCCGGGGTAGCGGGTGGAAATGAAGATCGTCTGCGCATCCATATCCACAAGCACGCAGGGAAACGAGGAAGGCACAGGTATAGGGGGCAAGAGTAGAAAAAGGGGGGGATAGGGCCGAAAAGGGGGGACAGGTAGGAGGGGAGGGGCAAACGTGGGAGATTGGCAGCACGCCGTTGAGTCTCAGTGTGGAGGGGTAAGAGGGCCCTGCAGCGCTCCTGTTTCTTGGGGTGTGCGCTTGTCGCGGGTGAGGGACGCCAGCGGGGCCACACAATTTTGTCACACACAACTCACACTCCCTCCTGCTCTCTCGCCTGCCACAAATGAGCGCCGCAGGGGTCGATCGCGGCAAATATACCGAAAATAAATACAACAGTGGGGGTTCAATGGGGTGCTACCGTGGATGGTGCCGATTTCCGGCACCCCATCCTGACAACCTGCCTCCAAACTGGCTTAAGCCCCCCCGCAGTTTGTCACACTCGCAGGTTGTCCATGCAGACAATCTTCGACGTCAGAAGTTGTGGAGGGCCCGAGCGATTCGAGATAGAAGTTGTCAAGTGCCTGAGCGATTCGAGACTAGGGTTGCTCAGAACGCTCGGGGCGTCGTTAAGGGCGCCGTTAAGGGCGTCACCAGGGCGTCATTTGGGCGTCGTGCGCCCCTAACGACCCAACTCAAAAGGGCGTCAACAAGGCGTCGCGAAGAGGAAGTTTTCAGGGGGGTCCACATGATTCAGCAGGTGGCG
>ENA-ORXT01004452-ORXT01004452.1-marine-metagenome-genome-assembly--contig:-NODE-4452-length-14456-cov-10.126921_pt1 | contig 14456 bp, 14 predicted proteins | sample MGYA00237868_ERZ511482 | MGnify/ENA metagenome assembly ERZ511482 | reverse complement strand
TTTTTTGTCAGACGAAGCTCATTTTGAGGAACATAGCGAGCTATATGACGAAAAATAGCTGAAGTATGGCGAAAAAAGACGCGCTCAAAAGTGTCGATTATTTGATTGCACCTACTTACTATTCATGAGTGGGTAAATTCTGTTGTTATTCATCTACCAATTCAATCGTCATTTGATTGAAATAGATATTTAATTCTGCGTCGTAATCATTTACACAATTTCCTAAATCATCACCCGAGGTACTCGCCATAGATTTAAAGCTATCGACAAGTTCCCCAACAACAGTAGGGAAATCAAATGCAATGTCTGTATCTGTGTAGTTAGCACTACTTTCTATTGCAGAAACAATACTTTCGATTTTCTTACCACTAGGGGCAGTATAAATTTTAATATCTCCGTCATACAAACCTGCTGTTGCATCAGGGTGTGTTTCTATCAAATGAAAGTAAACATCCACGTATATATGCTCATCGTTCACAATGTATGCGGTACAATTGATAGTAACTATCGGACCTGCACTACCGAACTCTCTGTTTCCTCCAATATGCGCTGGACAAATGTTTTCAATTGGTGTAGGAATAAATGTATATTCATAAGGTAGAGGTGTATCACAATCATCCCCTATCCAACCATCGTCGCAATTACAATCACAATCACTATCCAAGTCTCCATTTACACAACTAACTCCCGTGCAAGGGTCAACTTCATATTGACAATTTGTTCCGGTATAATTTGGTGGACATTCGCAATTACCATTTACACACACGCCACCATAGAAACAAGTGACTCCCGTGCAATTATCATTACCATCATCCACAATTTCGCAGTGTTCTCCGGAATAGCCGGTTTCACATATACACCTACCATCTACACATTGGCCACCATTAAGGCATACGGCTGAATCGCAGGCGGTATCTTTAATGCAGGCAGCAAAAAGCACCATTGTCATTACTGAAATTAGCATCAGTATTTTTGCTAAGTATTTCATGATTTATTTTTTTATATTTTAAAAAATTATTTTCTGTATAAAAAGAGATAGTCGTTACTTATCTACCAACTCAATAGTCATTGGATTGAATTCAATATTAAGTTCTGCATCATAATCATCTATACATGGTCCCAAATCGTTACCTCCAGTGTCTCCTATAGACCTGAATTTTCGTACTAAACCACCATATATATCAGGAAAGTCATCATATAAATTGGTATCAAGATAATCTGCATTACTTACCGTAGGAGATACTATCCTATGTATTTTTTTGCCGGGTGGAGCATCATATATTTTTCTACGTGTTTCAATTTCTGCTTCCGTCCAATCTGGCGTAGTTTCTTTTGCATGAAAATAAATATCAACGTATATTTTATCCCACTCTGGAACTGCTTCACATCTAATAGTAACTTCAGGTCCATTGCCAGAAAATTCACGGTCACCACCTATATGATATGGGCAAATATTTTCGATATCATCGGGAGTAAAAACATCAATATCCGGTGCAGGCGTACTACAAAATTCACCTTCCCATCCGTCGTCACATATACACTCACAGCCACTATATAGAGTACCATTTACACAGATGTCGTCTGCACAAGGGTCAATAGGGATTTCACAATTCACACCTGTGTAACCATTTGAACATACACAAGAACCATTCACACAACTCCCTCCATTCACACAAGCCACGTTTCCACAGTCATCTATTTGTTGACATTGAGTGCCGGAATACCCTTCCGGACATTCACAAACATTATTTATGCATACTTGATAATTAATACAATTACAATCGTTATTTTCTGTATTTGTGTCTGTATCATTCTCAAAGTCGAATAAGCTACAACTTGCAATTCCAAAGATAAAAATTAGGCTAAACAGCCAAAGAAATTTTGAATATTTCATAATTAATTATTTTTATATGAATTTTATTTTCAATTGTTTTTTTTAATCACTCATCTACCAACTCAATAGTCATTATATCGAAGGTGATATTAAGTTCTGTATCGCTATTATTGATACATTGCCCAAAATCATTGCCTCCTGTATCACCCATTACTTGAAAACTCTGAACTAAATTTCCATTGGTTATATTGGGATAATCGAAAAGCTGGTTATAATCTACGTATTCAGCATGGCTTCGAATAGAGGATGTAATTTGGTTTATTTTTTTACCATTAGGTGCATCATATATTTCGAATCTGTCTTCAAATAGCCCTTCTGTCCAGTTCGGTGTCGTTTCTATTGCGTGAAAATATACTGATACGTATATTTTTCTATCATTTACTATAAATGCCTCACATCTAATGGTTACTACGGGTCCGTGACCATAAAACTCTCGGTCTCCACCTATATGTACAGGACAAATATCATAGATAGATTCAGGAATGAAAGTATAGGACTCCGGTTCGGGTGTACTACAATCATTACCAATCCATCCGTCGTCACAGTTGCAGTCGCAGTCGTTGTCTAAATCTCCGTTGACACAGCTAACTCCCGCACAAGGGTCAATAGGGAATTCACAATTTGTACCTGTATAACCCTGCGGACATACACAAGAACCATTCACACAGCCCCCACCATTCACACAAGCCACGTTTGCACAGTCATCTATTTGTTGACATTGAGTGCCGGAATATCCTTGCGGACATTCACAAACATTATTTACGCATACTTGGTAATTAATGCAATTACAATCGTTATTTTCTGTATTTGTGTCTGTATCAAAATCAAATAAACTACAGCTTGCAATGCCTATCGTAAAAATCAGGCTAAACAGCCAAAACAATTTTGTATTTTTCATAATTAATTATTTTATATGATTAAGGAAAATATTAATCGGGGATAATGGTAAATTCTGACATCACATTATTGTCGCATACTACTTTCAAGGTATTGTACTGTCTTAATGTACTTTCCATTCCATAAAGTGAAATGGTTGCTATGTAATCAGATTGCCTTGTAAATTTGTTCGATTGGAGGGCAATTACAGCACCTGACGCTTTTTCAAGAATGATTATAATCTCTCGTTGTGCATCAATGAAATCATAACCGTTAAGTACGACAGTTTCGTAAAACTGCGGTTCTTCTCGAAGGTCAATAGTGTTCACGTTAGGCGAACACACTGTGGCGCATGTAGAAAATGGCGGTAGTGCCTCGTCTTTTAATTTTGCGAGTGTTCGGCTCAGCCCTTCAAGAATACGCTCCGGCGCAGAATCAACAAGGCAATTTATATTCGCAGATACAGAACTAATGACATCGTCCATGAGATAATTAATCTCCTTTCTGGCATCCTCAATCACCACATCGGCGGTTTCGGGGATGCGGTCATAGATGTCCTCTACGCTAGCTCGCCAATTGCCTGATTCGCTTTCGATAGTCTTGATACCATCTTCAAGAATATCTATCGTGCGACTGAGTTCGTCTTTAAAAACATCTAATTTTTTACAACCGGAAAAAGCACCGGAAAAGACCGTTAGCCCGACCATTAGGAGAATTTTTAAATTTTTCATAGTAAAATTTTTAATGTGAATAAATTGATTAAAATCTGAGAGAAACCCCTGCATTAGCGAGTCCGTTCATTCCTACACCAACTTCTGTAAAAACACCTAAGTGATTGCCGAAACGCATACCAAGCAAATGTAGATGAAAGCCACCCCAGAGATATTGCTCGTCTTCAGTATTGGATTCGTAACCCGCACCACCCGATACACCGAAGTACATCTGGAAGGCAGGTTTATTGATGTAGTTAATATCGTAGCGGAGTTGGGCAAAACCCATCGCGCCGTCTGTGTGTTCTTTTCTGTTGTCGTCAAAAGTCTCTGTGTAGCGATAGCTGGTGTACGATAGGTGAAAACCAAAGTCAGACTTACCAAAGTGTCGTTTGTAGCCTGCGATTAGCGGTCCGCGTACTTGAAAATCAGGTGTTGGAGTAGTCGATTCCAAGCCTATCTGACCGAGTAAAGCATCGAATATATTGGAGGTCAGATTCTCCAATTGGTAGCTTGTGCTACGAGCAATACTGTGTGCCGAGCCTAACCCGTAGGCAGCATAAAACTCATTGCTTTGGGCATAGACCGCCCCTACTCCCATCCAGAGGATGAGAGGTAAAATAATTTTTTTCATGTATGAAATGTTTTAGTTTATGGAATAGTAGAGTTACAGGTACTTCTAAAATGTATTTTATTTTTTTTCAAAGGTAAGCATGGAGGGGACGCTCCGCAATCTAAAGTTTACAGCGTAGCTAAAAAGACATACGAAAGCCCATTTTTTTCGTATATGACATTCAGAGTTAATTAAGTTTATTACCTTTGTACGTATCACAAGACAAGCTATCCACATTATGCCCAAACCATTTTCGACACCTGAAGACCGCTTTAATGACTTATATGAATTCAACTATTCGCCGCATTATATTTCCATCAAGGGGGCGAATATTCACTACATAGATGAAGGTGAGGGTAATGTAATTTTATGTTTACACGGAAATCTAATGTGGTCTTACTGTTTTCGTCACCTTATCAGTGAGCTCTCAACGCAATATCGCGTAATTGCACCTGATTTTATTGGCTTTGGGAAATCAGACAAATATGAAAATATAGATGATTATTCCTACGAATTACATTTAGAAATGTTACTAAAATTCGTCAGGCATGTAGATGTGCAAAATGGTATATTGATTATGGATAATTGGGGAGCAATGCTAGGGTTGCGGATGCTGGCTGAGGAAGGAAGTAGATTTGAAAGAGTTGTAATCATGAATACCTATCTGCTTTTGGGAGACAAACCGTTATCCAATGCTTTTTCGATGTTTAAATGGTTCGTAACGAATACCCCGGACTTTGCGGTCAGTACATTAATTGATTCTGGAATGTACAAAAACTTAACTCACGATACTACTATTGCCTATGATGCTCCCTTTTTCAACGACGAATCTAAAGCAGGAATTAGAGCATTTGCAGGACTCGTTCCCGACAATCCAAATCATCCTGCGGTATCAGATATGAAAATTGCCCGTAACACCATGACAGCATGGCAGAAACCTACGTTATTGATATATGCAGAACACGACAGGGTGCTGGAAAGCGGGTATAAATGGTTTCAACGCAATATACCCGGTAAGGTTACTACGGCTTTAATCAAAAAGGCGCGACATTTCATGCTTGAAGATAACATACAAGATATCAGTGCATATCTTAAAGATTTCTTGTCTACAAGAGAAGGGAGTTAATCAGATTTTCGTGTTTTGATTCTTATGAATATTTTATCGAAATACGAACAAATTGTTCTGCTATAAGGTACAAAGCCCTCATGTCCCTCAATGCAGATGCCATCCTCGCTATTGTAATACTCAATGTTTTCGACATTAATTGCGTGGTTTCGACCAACCTGATAAAGTGAATTAGGAAGATTATTCAGTTCAACGTTATGACTCCATTGATTTATAAACTCCCTCAAGGTAATTGTCATAGAATAGCTCTTACCTTGTTTAGTAAAAATTTTCGTCACACCACCTTTTGTTTCAAGAACTGATATATTCTCCACTTTTATTCGTTCCACTCCTTTTCTTGTCTTTATAAAAATACTGTTTTTGAGTGTAAATACTTTACCTAAAAATTGTAGTACGGAAAGCTCAGTGCCAATTCTTCCCAATAGTTTATTTTCGTTGATAGGTTTAGAGAATACAATGATTGACTCCGATTCAGCCAAACTTATATTATCGTCTTCCCCCGAAATGAAAATAAACTTTGCTTTGGGATTAATCTTTTGTATTTCTTTCGCGGCTTGAATCCCATTTATATCCCCTTTTAAACCTATATCCATCAAGTATAAATGAGGATAACTGCCAGGGTTACGTGCCTTCTCAATAGCTTGTTCTCCATAATCACACCTTTCTACATTAGTATAACCTTCGTTTTTTAATAATTCTTGCAGGTGTAAAGCGGTGATGGCATTGTCTTCAACGATTAAAATACGTGGGATAATCATAATGTAAGTGGTTTTAAGTTTGATGAAAATTATTCACGATATGAGTTTTAAAATTGCATCTATTATTTTTTTATTATCAATTGGTTTAGAAAAGGATATACTGTCAGTTTTGGTAGATTCTGCTAATCTGATTTTTTCTTCTTCTCCTGAAATAAAAATAAATTGTGCATCAGGATTAATGGTTTTTATTTCGGAGGAAGCCTCAATACCATTTATCTCTCCCTTAAGCCCAATGTCCATTATATAGATATCAGGTGGGTTGGTGCCTTTAGCTTTTTCAAGAGCCATTTCACCATAGTCACAGGTTTCTACATCTTTATAACCTTCCAATTCTAATAACATTTGTAATTCAAATGCTGTGATGCGATTATCTTCTACAACAAGGATGTGCGGAGTCATTTTACGTATATTTATTGATTTAATATTTTTTCACCGAGGGATTTGTTGGTATTTTTAATATGAAGGTTAATCCTTCCTCATTTTTGTCATAAAAATATTTACCTTCAAGTTCATCAGTAAGCTGTTCAATTAATAGTGTGCCGATACTATCTTTATCCAATCTTTCACATATTTTTTTACTATTTGACTTGGGCGTTGATTTACCATTGTCTTTTATTTTCAAATAGATTTTCTCTCTGCTGGTGCTATTATATGTAAGCTCAACTCGTAGCTCGGGGTTAGGGTGATCTACAAAAGCATGTTTAAAAGCATTGGTAACAACCTCATTTATAATTAATCCTATAGGTATAGCTCTATCTGGTTTAATTAATATGTCATCCACTTTTTTTGTAATCCTTACCTCTTTGTCTAATTCATATACTTTTCCCAGACTATCTACTAAGTCATCAACAAATTGCTGCATTTTCACTTCCACTTCTCCCTCAAATGCAGCCGTATACATCCTTTTATGTATTAGTCCAAGGGCGTAAATTCTGCTTTTACTGTTGTTTAATATTTCTTTTGCTTTTTCATCCTTGACTCTCATTGCTTGAATACCAAGAAGGCTTGATATTGATTGTAGATTATTTTTGGTGCGGTGGTTTAACTCACGTAACATTACACTTAACTGTTCTTTCTGTATAGCTATCTCAGCTTTGCTTACCTTGAGATATTCTTCATAAAAGCCCTTGTGATACTTAATATTTTTCTTTAGCAATTCCTTTTCTTTATGTAGTTTCTCATTTTTTGCTCTTTCTCCTCTTAGCTTTTTGTTTTTTGCTCTGATTTGTTGTCGCCTAAATAGCAAATATCCTAAAAGTGCTAAAATTGTACTAATCAAAAATGCTATTTGCCATTCTAACTTTGCTTCTTCCGCTTCTGTCACTTTTTTCATTTCTACATTAGATGATTTTTCTAATGAATTTATCCTTTGTTCTAATTTTAGAGAGTCGGAGCGCAGTAAATTAAGTTGATCGTTGATTTTTTTTAAATCACTATTTCCTACATTGAATTTCCTTTCTTTTGATTTTAATTCCTTATTTAAGAAGTTCAGTTCTTTTTCTTGTTTATTTTTTTCACGCTCATGTTGTTGTTGGTAAATAGATAGTTTTGCTTCTGCCTCTAATCTTAATTTTTCTATCTTGTAATTATATGCTTCTATCTCTTGTTTTGCTCGTTCGTTCTTTGATTTTTGATTTCCATATTTCTTTTTTTCTATTTTTAATCTATTTAAAAGAGAATCATTCTCATATGCTAAATTATCTTGTTTTTCAACAAGTAAGATAGAGTCCTGCTTTAGTTTCCCTATTGTTGCTTTGAGATATTTTACATTCTCAACATGTTCATCTGCCTTACGGAGAGTAAAATCCAAAGGATTATTTCTTAACTCATACAAGTCTTTTTCTGTATAATTATCTAATTCCCCTATCACTTTCCCAAATGAATCTATTTGTATAAGCACACTACTTCCAAAAATAATCATATCAACAACGTCAATCGAATCCTTTTTTAGTTCATTCCTTACTATTTTTCTGAAATGTAGTGCTGCTTTTAATTTTTTTCTAAATCCGGGTTTTTTCTTTTCATATTTTTTTTCTGCTCGTTTTAATTTCTTGTGCAACTCATTGAATTGATACTTATTATTTATTTGCTTATAACCGCTTTTTATATCATTTAAACTACTAATTAAATCTTCGTCATATAGCGTTGAAACGTCCTCCAAGATATTTCTAATTTGTCCATAGATATCTTGTAGCATCTCATCTTTTATAACAATGCTATCACCTGTTTCTCTGTACCAATAACCACTAAATGTTGAGTCAATTTGCCTCAGCTTTATAATATTGTTATGAGATATTTTCATGTCATATATCATCTCATTGATAAGGGTCGTATCACGATTAACATCCCGAATCAGAAAACTATCTCTCTTATCTTGCCCATTAACAATGGCGACATATAGAGTAAGAAAAAGTATGGCTAAATATCTCATTATATGATTTTTAAAACTATAAGTTAGTACATATATAATTCATAACCATACATAAAAAAACTAAGAAGAGTTCTTTGAAAATTTGGAAAACTGAAAAGAAAATGTAAAGCCGACATCATGGTCGAGAAAATATTCAACAAGTTTATAAGCAAAGGAAAAAAACGAGAGTACCTTTTTGCCTATCCTAACTCTTTGTACTTTCTTTCGGTACTCAACTTTATCATAAATATGTGCTAATGTAGTGAGTAGAATGAAAGCTAAAGCAGCGATAATCAGCAAGTTATTGACTTCTTCGGGCTTTTTCAATCGAGTTTTGTGTACATTAAAACTTGTAGATTTCATATCCTTAAATAAACACTCAATAGAATATCGTTGGTCGTAATATTCCATGATTGCTCTGGGGCAGCAGATGTTACTGACCAAAAATATAGGGTCTTGATGTCTTTTGTAATCGTGCCAACACAGGAAATTGACGTACTTATATCTTTTATCTGTAAATTCAACTTGCTCAATAAACAAGCAGTCATGGTCTTGGGCAACAGACAGAGATTTTCCTTGGAAACGTTCTTCGTCCTTGCGAAAAACGGTGCTACAGGCAGTTCGTAAGGCATATTTGCACCCGTACTCCCGACATAATTTCTGTAAGTTTATGCCGTCAAATTCACCATCGCCTAAAATAGTAACGGGCGTATCAGTGGGTAACAGGGGTAATAAAATAAGAAGTGCCTGTTTAAGTACTTCTACATGATGATCTTCTTTAAAATGCCCTTTAGAACCGGATTTAACTAACCAACATAATGGAATACCGCGTTTACGCCAAACTAAACTAACCATGAGGGCTGCATTGTGTTTACCCATTTGACTTCCGTCAATAGTTAAGATAATTTCGCCCGTAGCCAAGAGTGCATACACGATAAAGCCTTTAAGAAAGGCTTTTAAATAAGGTAGATATTGGGTCTCTACATCTGTCCACTTATTGGCTACAAAGCGTTTAGCGGCAGTTGTTTTACTATTCGCATCAATGTTTTTGAGCAAACCATAACCAATATCTGGCAGATGACTACTACCTTTACGAATCATTCCAGTAATAAAACCGCTCAGATTATTCATACGTTTCAAGGCATGACCGACAGGAGGCTTATCATGTGATTCTAATAGTTGCCTACTGACGTTTTTATAAAGATTTTTCATTTAGCAGGTGGTTTGTGATAAGTTTTTGCAACACAAATATCACCTGCTTTTTTCTTTTTCTTTCCAAATTTTCAAAGAACTTACTCTTTTTTATTTTTGTATGGTTATGAATTGTTCCTGATACTAAAACTATCTTTATTTTAAATTGTGTAAAATTTACACTAAATTACGAACACGTAACACAGACATTCTTGTCTGTACTTCCACGCAACACAGAAAAGAATGTCTGTGTTACGTTTTAATCTTAAACTTAATATGTCAGACGTAGCAATAGCCAAGGCAGACCTCCAAGTAAATGGTTTTCTTGACCTTGATATAGATCCCACGATGGATTTGGTGCAAGCCATTGAAAATCTAAAGAAAGAAAAAAATGCGATTATTCTCGCGCATTATTATCAGGAATCCGAAATACAGGATATTGCCGATTACACGGGCGATAGCCTCGGTTTGTCGCAAAAAGCAGCCGAAACGGATGCGGATATTATCGTATTTGCGGGCGTACATTTTATGGCGGAAACGGCAAAAATGTTGAGTCCTGATAAGAAAGTCTTATTGCCGGATTTGAAGGCGGGGTGTTCGTTGGCAGATTCTTGTCCGCCCCATCTTTTTCGCAAATTTAAAGAAAAATACCCCGACCATGTAGTGGTCAGTTACATCAATTGTACGGCAGAACTCAAGACGTTGACCGACATCGTTTGTACGTCTACCAATGCCGTTCATATCATCGAAAGCATCCCGAAAGACCAGCCGATTATTTTTGCACCGGACAAAAATCTGGGCGCGTATTTGGTCAAAAAAACCGGACGGGACATGGTTTTGTGGAATGGCGCATGTATGGTACACGAAATTTTTGCGATGGAAAAAATCGTAAAATTGATGGAGCGTCATCCTGATGCAAAATTCATCGCACACCCCGAATGTGAAGCCAAACTCCTTGATATAGCTGACTTTATCGGCTCTACAAGTGCTTTGATTCGCTACACGAAAGAGAGTGACGCCAAAATATTTATCGTAGGTACAGAAGCTGGGATTATTCATCAGATGGAGAAGTCTTCGCCAGATAAAACCTTCATCCCTGCACCGCCGAACAATACTTGTGCCTGCAACGAGTGTCCGCACATGAAGCGCAACACGATGGAGAAACTCTACCTCTGTATGAAATACGAATTGCCCGAAATTATCTTGCCCGAACACATCATCCGCGACGGTATTGCACCGATTGATAGAATGATGGAAATATCTGCAAAAGCAGGATTATAGGCGAGAGACGTGAGACGAGAGAGGTGAGACGAGAGAGGTGAGAAGCAGTAAATACTACTTCTTACGTCTCTCGTCTTTTTATTTTCAAACAAAAAACACACACATATATGAGAATGATTATTTTAGCAGCTTTGCTGCTGACTGTTTTTGCTTGCAAAAATGAGTCATCTACCGAAAAAAAAGATAATGTCAATGCGGAAATAGCATGACAAAACCAAGCCATTGAGGTAGATATGACAGCAAAAAATCCCTACGCACCACCAGTTGCGGGAGCGAAAAGCGAAAGTTTTGAGCGTCATTTCAACGAAAAATAACAAGCCGCTTTATTGAAATTGAAACAGCGTTTTGAGGCAGGAATGTGCAAGGAGCAGAAAACAGATAAGCTGAAAGCCTGTTACGCAGGACATGCTCAAATGATTCGTTCTGATTTCTTTCAGAAAATTCCGATTACGATGAGTTATCCGTATAAGACTGATTTTCAATTAGATGAAACGGAAACGAAAAGTGTTTTGTCAGCTGTATGGACGAATAAATGCGGCTATCAGACCGATGAAGGCATTATGAATTACTTCTGTCTATATGCGGCCGCGAAGGTGATGGATTATTATAAAGAAGTGGCGCAGGAGAGTGATTTTATTGGTGGTTTTACGGAATCTTACATCAAAAACAAGGCATTGTCCCAAGAGCTAACGACCAGTTTTTTGATGACAAGCGAGGAGAGTTTGGATTTTGAAAACTTTGACCATCAATTATTTTATATGACATTGCACCTCACTTGGAATGAAGAAAATAAAGCGTTGAAAAAGTTGAAATAAGACGTGAGACAAGCGTATTTCCTATCTCACCTCTCGTCTATCGAAGTAGTGTAATGCGTTGTTTGGTAGAAGGGTTGCGCCATGCACCTTCTACGTCAGTGACTACGGAGATGTAGTGGTCTATCGTTTCGCTGGAAACAATGGCAGCGAGACTGCCTACGGATTTGAGCAAGTCGGTTTTTACGCCGCCAAGTTCGACTTCTCCTCCTTTCAAATCTCTCCATTCTACTCCCGCCCGAAAAGGTAATTCAAAGTTAAACTCTTTGATGTCTCTGGGAGTGATCGCAAAACTTTCGCTGATTTTCTGCTCGCCGCGTATTTTTGTTCTGCTCTTTCTTTGTTTTCCATTGCCGATAGTGCGTCGCTCAATTAGCCTCACGCTGATACCTTTTACGTATTGATCACTTTTTGCGGTAATGACAAACATACCGGATACGAAATTATCAGCTTTTTTAACATGGTCGGGTGCGTGTAGTTCGACACTGACTCCTCCAATGCCCATTTTGTTTTTTAAATTATCGAAAAAACTCATCGGCGTTATTTTTTTTATATGAATAAATTATAGTGAAATTAATAAATAATATTCAAATAATAAGGATGTAATACATAAAATATAAATAAATTTAAAAAAATGTGCCGGACAACCTCTCGGCGTCCGGCAACATTTTATCAGCATGTAAAAGAAACATGCCGGGTGATAACCACATCACAGTTTTTTATTACGAGTTATTACTTCAATGTGTTACCAAATAAAAATTTCAACATTAAATCAAAACAATTTTTATGAAAATTGTTTTGTAAATCATTGATATAAAGTTAGTTGCAAATTACGTTCGTGAATTAATTATCAATTTTCAATTTGGCAAAGACATTAATTACTTCATCAATACCATTTTCTGAGTACCAAAATACTCGCCTGCCTGAATGGTGTAATAATACACGCCCGCAGGGTAAAGATTGCCTTCGAAGGTAGTAGAGTGTGTACCTGCTGTTTTTGTTTCATTATTGTGCAATACGGCTACTTGCCTACCTGCTGCGTCATAGACCATTAGGGTGACGGGGCTGTCTTTTACTAGTGTGTATTCAATCGTCGTGTGGTCTGCAAACGGATTGGGGTAATTGTGGGTGTCGATAGTCTGATTTTGTATGACTTTATCGCTCGCACAATTATTCATGAAATCTGTAATCTGTGCTTGCGACCGTACTGTATTGCTGATGCGGAAATGGTCAACGACTCCTTGCCAAGTGTTGTTACCACCGTCTGTGCCGATATTAAAGTCAGCATCACTAATCGGGAAGAGTGGAGTACTGTCAATCTGCTGCTGTGCGATAAGACTGCCGTCAAGGTACAACTCAAGCTGACCGCCGCCCCAAGTAAAGGCAACATGCTTCCATTGATTAGCCTGCCAGTTGGAAATATTATAACCGACGCCCATTTCAGGATAGCCGCTCGGTGACCATCTGTTTATGATTAAGCGCAGATTATTAGCACCGTCTTTTAAGATGAGGATACCGCCTGCTCCGCCGTATTGGAGTAGGGTGTGCCCCGCGCCGTCGTTGCCATTCCACGTAGGTTTTACCCATGCTTCTACTGTGCCTTGTTGCGAATTAATGTTGCTATTTGCATTGTATTTGAGTGCGGGTACATCGCTATATTCCATTACATTCACACCGTTGGCATATTTTCCGGCAGTGAGGGATACGTACTCCGAAACGGCAGGTGTTTCTCCTGCGGTGCCGTTGAGGTTATCATCGAATGGCAACAGTAGGAGTGTATTTGCATCATCGCCACAATTGTTGGTGGAAGCCTCTTTAATTTGTATATCATCAATAGCGATGTCACTCATATAGCCATCGCCCGTAGTTACTCGAAATAAGATTTGAAAGTCATCGACCGGAGATAAGGTTGTACCATCTACTGTTTTCCATTCGTTGCCTTGGTTGCCTGTGGCAATAGATATCCATGTAATGTTGGGAGTATTAATAGTGCTAACACCTAATTCAAGTGTTCCTTGCTGGCTGCCGTTCATGTGATAAGAAAAACTCAAGACTGGGGCAGTGAGACTACTCAAATCTAAGCAAGGGCTCAACAGTACCGCTTTGCTGTTGCTGCAACTGCTACTTGCTTCTACATAGAGGTATTTGCCGGTAGCAGTGCCGGGATTGGTGTCGGTCGAAGGTCCGGTAGTGCCGGAAGGTGTGCCGCCCGAATCAACCGTCCAATCGACATCATCATTTGTATCGTTTGTCCAACCATTTGTAAGCGTGATTGTAGCTCCGCAACTGGTGCTGCCTTGCGCCAGTGTTTCAAAGTCTTCGGTGTAGCTTTGTGCAGGTGTTACCAGAGTACAAGTGGGTGCTTCTTCCACGGTGAAAAAATCTCCATAATCATTGACTGTACTATTGGTGATACTTTGTACATAAATTCGATATTGCCCATCAGGTGCAGACGAAAGTGTTGTGTAGCTATGACTTCCGTCACTTGCCGTAGAACTTGTAATGTTATAATACCAACCTGCCGACGAATACATTCTAATTAGTACATTCTCGGATATATTATCCGTCCATTGAATGTTGATGACATCACCGGGCGCGTAAGTATTGCTTGTGCCGGGACTGGTCACGGCAATTGTTCCTTGTGGCGGTGTTTCCACGGTGAAAAAATCTCCATAATCATTGACTGCACTATTGGTGGTACTTTGTATATAAATTCGATATTGCCCATCAGGTGCAGACGAAAGTGTTGTGTAGCTATGACTTCCGTCACTTGCCGTAGAACTTG
>ENA-ORXT01004450-ORXT01004450.1-marine-metagenome-genome-assembly--contig:-NODE-4450-length-14459-cov-15.820122_pt1 | contig 14459 bp, 9 predicted proteins | sample MGYA00237868_ERZ511482 | MGnify/ENA metagenome assembly ERZ511482 | reverse complement strand
ATACGCAGACTAACCCGGTTAAGACCCAACGCCAAAATCCCCGAAGGAATGCTGACGGCGGGTTTACCATAGCACTCACTTCGTTTCCCCACTCTCTCATTCTTCCATTTAATTGCCGTCATCGAGTCTATGTCGTCTGGCGGGACTGCCGTAGCCGCCCCATTACGAGCGAAGGTAGGCGCGCAAGACTCCCCACAAAGTCAGGGAAGTACTAAATATGCAGCCAGTTTCGGAGTAAGAGACCCTCTTGAATTTGAATAATATAGTACAAAATCAATAAAAAGACCGTCGATTTTCGCTTGCGTATCACAGTAGTATATGAAGTTCTCACTTTGGCATTTATCTGCCAAATGGTTCATCTTCTATTGTTATACTGCTAGTTCAATATCCCACAAAGGTGATTTAGGGCTACTAGTTGGAGCGTTCCCCCAACTATAATGAAAAAAATGAGTATTGATCCACGGCAGAATTGTAATTTTGCCGTGCGTTGATAGCAATCACTTCTCAAATAGCGGAGTACCCAAACTCGGTGAGAGGCTTACATCAGGTGATTTCAAGCCACTTAGTGTAGCTTATTTGAACATCGTAAAGCCGTATTGAAAAATACCAAGCTACCTTACCTAAAGAATAGAACGATCAGGACGGTAAGTGTGACCATGCAGAGAGCTATTTTTGTATCTAGACGTAAGTTTTTCTGCGTCGCCTCCAAAGACCGAGTGGCTGACCAGAGCAACCTAGGATCGACCTGAGGTGATGGCGTTGCGTAACTCACTGTGATTAATGCTAGAAGACTTATGCAAGAAATCGGTAACGGTACGTGCAGGTAGTGAATATCAAACAAGTCAAAACCATCGCCGAGAATACCTATCAACGCTGCGGATGTGAGACCAGTGAAAAGCGCGCAAACGGCCCCTTTTGAAGTGGCCCGAGACCAAAACATACCGCCTAGATAGACAACGACAAAGGGGGCGACAGCGTATGATAAGAACCCTTGGACATATTCAAATAACGTCCCGAAGCGTCCAATCATTGGCGCCCATAGTGCGCTCACAGAAATGACAACGAGTGTCGTAAAACGTCCAATTTTCACAAGAGACCGCGCCGATATATCAGGGTATTTTTTGCGGACAAAATCCATAGTGATAAGGGTAGATGCCGCGTGTAGCGTCGAGTCTGTATTCGACATCAATGCGGATACAAACCCCGCCAACACCAACCCAAGTATGCCTGCGGGTAATAGTTCCACGAGCATAGCTGGATAGATACGGTCAGGTTCCGTCAAGCCGGGTAAGAAGGAAATGGCTGCAATTCCGGGAAGTACGATAATGAACAAACATAAAGTTTTGAGAGCCCCTGCCATCAGCAAACCTCGCCGCGCCTGAGTTTGATCCTCAGCGCTGAGTACCCATTGAACCATGTTCTGATTCACAAGCCAATAATATGCGGCAATAATTGGTACGCCAGTAAGAAGTCCCGTCCAAGGGACGGCGCGGTCATCCAAACCCCTTATTAGGTTTAGGCTACCTTCTGGAGCGTTGGCTAAGAAGTTGCTGAAGCCGCCCACGCGGGAGAATGCAAACCAAGCTATGCATGATGCCCCTAACAATAGAACAATAGATTGGTAGAAGTCTGTTCTGGATATCGCCGTCATACCACCCACAACTGAGTAGAGTCCGGCCAACAAGACGATAAAGACAATGAGTAAGTGCGGCGAAAGATCTGGAATGAACTGTCCCAGCAATAGACCGCCAGCATATAATGAAGCCGCCATGTCTATAAAAACGAGAAGTAAAATTATGAAAATTGAATAATAAGTCTTGATGCGCTCATCATAACGTTCAGTCAGATATTCTGCGATGGTATATATTCGACTGCCTCGAACGACCCCAACCATCACAATTGCAAAAAAAGCCATCGCGAGGATACCAACCCACTCATAATTATATATCGCGATGCCTATAACATAAGCTGCGCCAGTAATGCCTATCAGTGCAGAGGCTGAAAAATTTGTAGCAAATAGTGAGAATCCGATCTGATGCCATTTCAGCTTACGGCCTGCTAAGAAGTAGTCTGCAGTCGTCTCAGTTCGTGACGGTCCAAAAAGGCCGATGCCCAAAAAAACAAGTATGAGCCCAATAAGAATAAGACCATCTAATAAGGTCATATTACAGCGTGTGCACGCTTAGGATCATGGGTGGATCTTGGCCTATCCATCAGTCAAACAGGCCATCCCTGTTTCAAGGTCGTCTAGACATTGATGAACACGAACCCAGTCAACAAGTAATTCAGCAGGAAACGAATTTGGCTCCAGCCCCTTGTCATTATTTTTTTCGGATAGACCGCCACCGACTGCTAAATTCAGCATAACATAAAACGCTTTGTCAAAGGGAGCATAAGGATTTTCGGTTTTGTCTACTGCACCAGTATACCACTTATCCACGCTCAGCGAATATATTTTCTGATCATCAACAAACCAATCAATGCGTGTTTTACCCCACTCAACAGCAAAAACATGCCAATCATCCACGCCCTTAGGAAGTGTCGATTTAGTAGAATGAAATGTATTATTCGGCCATGCGTCCCCAAAATGTAGCGCCGCAATGCTTCTATTCTCGCCAATACCGCCCTCGCAGTCTGGACAAGAAGCCCCCAAATTGACCGCTTCTAAGATATCAATTTCGCCTGAAAGCGGCCAAGTTCCATAACTATCGCTCTCAGATAACATCCAAAAAGCGGGCCAAGTACCCTGACCTTTAGGCAGCTTCATTTTCGCTTCGAACCGACCATACTTCCAAGACGCTAAACCCAAAGACTTTACTTTTCCGGATGTGTAAGACTGAGTATTCGTCTCCCCATTATCATTGGAATGACCGCCAGGATAAGTTTGCGCAGTATAGTTTTCTGCGCGCGCGCTTAGAAGTAAATATCCACCTTTTACGGAAACATTTTCTGAGCGCCCTGTATAACACTGTCGCTCATCGTTACCGCCACCCCAGCATGAAACTTCCGGTTTCCATTTTGTGTCATCAAGCGTTGGACTATCGAATTCATCTGCCCAAACTTCAGTCCAAACATTTTGAGGCACATTGAGGGTTTTATCAGCCAAAGAGCGCGTTTCACCATTTGACCCACAGGCAGCAAGAGCAAACAGTATGGTCAAAAATAGTAATCGCATATCAAGTAGGCCTTTGAGTTAAATTGTTGGGCAGTAACTTTTCAAATAGTCACCGTGAGTCGGCATATTCTTTACCAGATATTGGATCGATTTTTCGATTTCATCGAGCTCTTTACCAGTTTTCGCAGCGTCTAGAGCATCCACGGCAGGATTATAGTTCTGCGGGAAAACGCCTTGCCCCATCATCACGGCCACCCAACTGGTAGCAATGAAGAGTTCATCTTCTTCTCTAAAAAATTGCCCATTCCATTTGAATAAGTCCAGCTTCTCTTGAAGCGTATCTGGAATGTCCATGTTACGGCAGTAATTCCAAAACTCACTATCGTCTCGCTGAGTGGCGTTATAGTGCAAAATAAGAAAATCTCTAATTCGGCTATGCTCTTTCCGAGCAAGCTTATTGTATAAATTTTCTTGAATCGGCGACACGCCATCTAACGAAAACGTCGCCATTAGTTTTGTGATGCCTGTGCAAATGAGGTGAATTGAAGTAGATTCCAATGGCTCCATAAATCCACCGGCTAAGCCAATCGCTACTACGTTTTTATTCCATAGCTTTTTGCGATGGCCTGTCTTGAAGTAGAGTTGCTTAGGATCTGCTAGAGGTTCCCCATCAAGATTATCCAGCAAAATTTGATGCGCTTCATCGTCCGACATGTATTTTGACGAATAGACATGGCCATTGCCCAGACGATTTTGCAAAGGCACGCGCCATTGCCAACCCGCTGAATGTGCAGTTGCACGCGTGTAAGGAAGAGGTGGCCCATCTTGCGTACATGGCACAGCGACGGCCCGATCACATGGCAACCATTTCGACCAATCTTCATAGCCCGTCTTAAGCGTTTGCTCGATCAGCAGCCCCCTAAATCCGGTGCAATCTACAAAGAAATCCCCTTCAACAACCCGTTTATCATTGAGTGTAACACTATCCACAAAACCACTCTCAGGGTTTAGAGCGACATCCTCGATCAATCCTTCAATCCGCGTGACCCCTCGACTTTCCGAATATTTTCGTAGAAATTTTGCATACTGACTAGCGTTCAAATGATATGCGTAATTAATTGGAGGAAGATCATTTCTTTGCCCCGGGGGTGTTTTTTGAAACTTGCGGTGCATTGCAGCTATTGTTTCAGGGCTAAAAGCATGAAGGGGTCGAGCGTCACCGTTTCGACGGGCTTTCAACCAAACACTATGAAAATCATTGCCTTCAATTGAATATCCATAATCACCAAACGGATGAAAATAACTATCCCCTTTCTGTCCCCAATTTACGAACTGGATACCAAGTTTGAAACTCGCATCAACCTCAGACATCAGAGTGGCTTCGTCGATGCCCAATAGATTATTAAAATTGACAAAGGGCGGTATGGTAGCCTCGCCAACACCGACAGTTCCTATCTCCTCGGACTCGATCAATGTTATCTTCGCCTTGTCACCCGTGGCATGAGAGAAAGCCGCAGCGGTCATCCAGCCGGCAGTGCCGCCGCCGACAACAACAATATTTTTGATTGGCTTCATAGTCACATCCAATATTTGTAAGCTTGATCAAACTTTAGATAAAAAAATGGGCCTTTGCATTAACAAAGGCCCATATATTCAGAGTGGTGACAAAAGGACGCTAATACACGAAGTGCACTATTGATGACACGCGGTCTTAGAATTCAAATCTAGCCAAGAATGTGTAACGACGATCATTTCTAAAGGCCGATCTAGAAACTTTAGTTCCGTCGAAATCAATAACTTGAGACGTCTGTGTCACTTCATCCAACAGATTCACGCCTTGAACACCAACCTTTAGTTGATCTGTCACACTATAGAAGAACGACCCATCTAGCTGCCCCGTAGACTCACCAATAATGGGGGAGAATGGGAAGATGACATCGCGAGGTGTAATTGCAAAATCTGACCGCCAATTATAGGCAAGGCGTGCCGAAATTTTATCTTTTTCATAGAACCCGACCAAATTGATTGTATCTTTTGATATTCCGACTTGCCCGAAATCATCACCGAGTTGACTGCGCGCTCCCGGAGCAACAGCCGCGTTTCTCAGATCATCACCGTTCACATAAGTATAGGTAGCTTGCGCACCGAGCCCACTCAAAAGTCCGGGTAAGAAGTCATATGTCTGCTGATACGCAAACTCAAAACCATAAAGCGATGAATCAGCCGTATTCGCAGGTCCACCAATTTCAGTTTCAGCCGAAACACCGTCGTCACTTGTCAACTCTACAGTTGAGAGATCGTACCCGATTAGGCCAGTTATTTCCTTTCGGAATGCAGATGCTGTGAAGGAACCAACATCATCAAAGTACCATTCAGCGGACACATCATAGTTCCAAGACTCAACAGGTTTCAAATCTCTATTACCCGTGTCCAATCTAAATAGCGGTCCTGTTTCGAGGGTGCCGCCTTGTCGTAAGTTACCTGTGTTATCAGCAATGGTGCCACTCATTCTAAACGAGGCTAGATCAGGCCTAGAAATCCCTTTTGAAATCCCGAGTCTCAAGAGAAAGTCATCACTCGTATTGAGTTTGACATTAAAACTTGGCAACCAGTGATTAAATTTAATATCCGAACTATTGTCAAAGTCGCCGCCATTGAAGACCGAAAAGAATTCAGCCTGCCGCAAAGCTGACAAGAAACAATATCCAGGAAGCGGAACACCCGGTAGGGTTAAGGCAGGATCACAACTTCTTGTTAGGTCAGGCGCATCTCCAGGAAATGCCACAACTCCTTCCGAATTAATCGTAGTTTCAACGTAGCGAACACCGATATTGCCTTCTAAGAGTTTACCGGCACTGAAGAAATTGTCCGTTCCGAAATCAACGCGACCATAAAATGCAGTTGTTTGCTCATCAACATCAGACACTTCACTGTCCAAATAACGCCCATCTATCAATGGAACAGGGTCGCCATTGGCGTCCACGCCATTGAAGCGGCGGTCCATAGGGTTCCATGCTTCGCCGATACGGCCCCAATCGTTGTTCCAACCAGACAGACGGACAGTTTCATTATAGATTTCATCCGCCGCTGCTGTTGTCGCTCCGCTGAGATATTCTTGAACGAGGTTGTCACCACCGAAGAAGAACGCTGACCCGCCTGGGACAGGCACCTCTGCGTTACCACGTTGAAAGCCCTCAAAAGGACTGCGCAAATTTGAATAGCTAGCGATATCACCTGTTTCATTATTGGCAAAAACGGCTCCGCCAGCACCACCGTTAAAGCTCCAAGGAATCGAAAGTGCGCCCCAAGTATTAAAGTTCGTGCCTTTCGTTACGCGATTTCTGTCGGCCCATCGCGCGCCAAAACGCAAACCTTTAATGACACCGAACTTATCTTCTAAATCGTAATCAACGTCTGCCCGAAAACTTGTCAATTCACCCGTGTTGCGAACCTGATTGTCCAAAGCAAACCAGTAAAAGTTTTGTCCCGCGTCTTCAAATTGATTTGTTGTCGAGTCCCCAACTGGCAAAAACTGCACATCAGGTGTATCCCCGCCTAAATCTAAGAAAATGTCTGACTGGGTCCGCATGGCAGCAATAAAGCCATCCTCATTGCGGTCTGATTTAATGTGCTGAGCTTCAAAATTAAGCGCCAATCGATCAGTTGGAGACCACTTTAGATCGACCGAAAAGTCTTCAGTTTTAGCGTCATCTTCTCTCTGGAAGCGTAAATTCTCTGTAGGAATACCAGCACCTTGCGTAAGAACGCCAGATTCGAAAATCCCATCGTCATCAAAAGTCCAAGACTGACCATCAGCCTCTACTGGGAACAGAGCATCATCATTTACAAGTGCAAGAATGGAAAATTCATCTAAAGTTTGATCTGATTCAGCCCTTAGATATTCTGCAGTAGCCAATAATTTCCCGTCGTTACTTTCCCATTGCCCGACAGCCGAATACGCTTTGCGATCACGATCAAACGTTGTCGTGCGGACGCCTGCACCCTTTGGCACAACAACAGAACCAGCCGGGGGGAAATTCGATTCGTCAAATCCAGATCCGCCCGCAAATGCAATACCGTCGATGCGAAAACATCCGCCATCTAGCGTATTTGCGCGATAGCAGGGATCAGTTACTTGCGAAGCATCCGTACGGGAAATTAATTCTGACTGCGCATATCCGAGTTGAAGACCAAATGTCCCTGCACCGGTTTCCCAAGTGTTAGACCCTAGAGCAGAAAATCCAGGTGAAACTTCTTCAGCAAGGTCACCGTAGTTAGCTTCGATTGTGCCACCGAATTGAAATCCAGGGCGATCCAAAGGCTTTCTGGTGATCAAATTGACTGTTCCGGAAATTCCGCCATCAATCATATCCGCTGTCGTGTTTTTAAACACTTCGACCCCGCCGATGAGCTCTGGTGAAACGTCGTTAAAGCTGAGCGCCCGCCCGCCGTTTGCTGAAAATATCTCACGTCCGTTTAACTCAGAACGAACAAACGGAAGGCCCCGAACAACAACACCTGAGCCCTCAACGGAGAAACGATCTGGATCATCCGCTTGAGCAAAGCGTCCGATGTTTACACCAGGTATACGTTGCAACGCCTCAGCGACAGAACGATCCGGCAATGCGCCAATGTCTTCTGCTGTAATCGCGTCCACGAATGTGTCTGCATCATATTTTATGTCTTGCGCTCTTGCGAGAGATTCACGGAAACCAGTAACGACAACAACGTCTTCATTCTCAACGGTATCGGCCACAGTCTCAGAGTCCTGTGCCATTGACGTCGACGCCATTGACGTCATCGCGAACACTGATGCCCCCATCATTAGTCTTCTAACCCAGCAGTTTTGATGGTTGTCCATGATAATCCCCTACAAACAATTTTTGCTTTTTTTTGACAACGCTGTCATTCTTTGATCAAACAGCTTTATTGACTATCAACTTGCAAAACTGTCTATCATTGTCAAATAAAGAGTCAAAAAAGGACAAATAAATTGTACGCTTGTGACAATTTTGCCACGAAACACATTTCAAATGCACCCTGATGAGCAGAATCACGCACCAATACGATGGCAATCTTTAAATTGAAACTGGAGCTGGACCCGTAGATTCGCGTAAAATAATTTCATGCGGAAGCACATATGTTGCTGACATGCGATTGTCTTTATCGCGGCGCTTTCCAATCAAATCCACGGCCTGTCGAGCTATTTCCCCAAAAGGCTGCGCAACAGTTGTAAGTGCTGGCCACATTGTTTCTGAAATGGAAGTGTTATCAAAGCCCGCGACAGACAATTCACCAGGCACTGCAATCCCGAGTTTGTTTGCAACCATTATCACCGCCGCAGCCATTTCATCATTGGCCGCAAAAATAGCCGTGGGGCGCTCAGGCATAGTCAATAATGTTTCCGCACATGCCAGTGCTTCACGAAATTGAAAACTGCCGGCCCCCAAGATGTAGGATTGATCGCAAACAAGCCCCGCGCTCACTAGAGCTTCTTCGAAACCCTGACGCCGCAACAAGGTGACCACATGGGTTGGATCACCCGCGATATGGCCGATTTTCTTATGACCTAAGCTTATGAAATAATTCGTTATTTCCTTTGCTGCCTTGCGATCATCCATTGCAATTGAACTTGAACCTGGAATTTGACGCGATGGCGATATCAACACAACACGGACGCCGCGATCTTCTAACAAGTCATGTAACTCTTCTGAATCGCACATTGGCGGAACCAAAATGATATTACTCACGCGGGTTCTGTCTAAAAAACCAGCAACTTGTGAACGCCAATCAGGTTCAGATTCATCAAAAAACTCCACGGCCAAGTAACGCCCAGCATCTGAACACGCCTTTAGAACAGCGTGATTAAGGCGAGACTGATATCCAGAACTTGGATCACCGTACAACATACCGATACTTTGCGTATCACCGAGACGCATCTGCCTCGCGATCGTACTAGGAGCGTAGCTCAATGCCTTCATGGACGCTTCGACGCGCACACGCATTCTTTTACTTATATGCGGATAATCATTCATCACGCGTGAGACGGTCTTTACAGACACACCTGCATGTTCCGCCACATCAATAATAGTCGTCATGCCCGCCTCAAAATCGTTCGGAGATTCAATTCATTTCCCCTCAACCCTGTTTAACCACTTTAGATATTTTGTCCAATACGGTATTGACTTTGTCTATTGATAGACAAAAAGTAGACAAAAATTTGATCACGCGCTTCTTTTCAGATTCGCGCCAGACAATTATTGATTCGGGGACCCAATGTTACGCCTTCATTTCCGTCACTACGCCTACCTAGCTGCAACATCGGCACTTACTTTTGGGCTCACAGCATGTTCGCCTGCTAAAAACGACCTCGGCTCTGACATAAAGATGACCCAAGGCTCGCTAGAAGCTCGCGTTCAAACTTTACTGAGCAGAATGACTGTGGAAGAAAAAGTTGGCCAAGTTATACAAGCTGACATCGCCTCTATTACACCCAAAGAGGCCAAGAAGTATAACTTAGGCTCAGTGTTAAATGGTGGGAACTCTGCGCCAGGCGGCGGGAAAATTGCTCCGCCAGAAGCTTGGATCAAACTTGCAGACGAATTTTGGAATGCCTCAACGGATACAAGTGACGGCGGCGTAGGAATCCCACTTTTGTGGGGTACAGACGCCGTACATGGTCACAACAATCTGCAATCAGCCACAATATTTCCACATAACATCGGGTTGGGCGCAGCAAATAACCCTGCCCTCCTTAAAGAGATTGGTGACATTACGGCTCGAGAAGTACGAGCAACAGGTATTGATTGGACTTTCGCACCAACTCTGGCGGTTGCGCAGGATGACCGATGGGGACGAACTTATGAGAGTTACTCCGAAAACCCAGAGATCGTTGCCAACTATTCAAAGGCGATGGTCGAAGGCCTTCAAGGCATACAGGGTAAAACTGATTTTTTACAAGGCGACAATGTCCTCGCGACCGCAAAGCATTTTGTGGCCGATGGTGGCACGCAATTGGGCATAGACAAAGGCGACACCATTGGATCAATGGAAGATGTTCTTGAATTGCACGGGGCGGGCTATCAGCCTGCCATCGACGCCGGCGTTCAAACGGTCATGGCGTCTTTCTCCAGTATCAACGGCACAAAGATGCATGGCGCAAAAGGCCTACTTACCAACGTTTTGCGTGACGAGATGGGATTTGACGGATTTGTTGTCGGCGATTGGAACGGGCATGCCGAAGTACCTGGCTGCACCGCAACCGATTGCCCAGAAGCACTCACGGCTGGGATTGATATGTACATGGCCCCAGATTCTTGGAGAGGCCTCTATGAGTCACTTCTTGGTCAGGTCAATTCCGGCGAATTGCCAATGGCAGACCTCGACCAAGCCGTAGAGCGAATCTTGCGCGTCAAAATACGCAGCGGTCTATTTGAAGCAGGCCTTCCGTCTTCTCGTGCCGGCTCAAATCCAGACCTTCTAGGCACTCCAGCGCATAGCGAAATAGCCCAACAGGCCGTAAGAGAGTCTCTTGTTCTTTTGAAGAATGAAAACAGCCTGCTCCCGCTTAATCCTGCACAGACAATCCTAGTAACAGGAAGCGGCGCTGACTCTATGCAGCAACAGACAGGCGGTTGGACATTGAACTGGCAAGGCGACGGAAACCCGAATGAGATTTTCGAAACAGGCGAGACCATCTACGCGGGCATCAAGGCAGCTGTTGCCCCGCATGGCGGGAAAACAATTTTATCCAAGGACGGAAATTTTAACGAACCCCCTGATGTGGCTGTAGTTGTCTTTGGAGAACAGCCTTATGCGGAATTTAAAGGGGATAAGGCGGACGTCATTTTCGAATTTGAGAATGGTGAGAACCTAGCCTTACTTCGCAACCTCAAAGCTAAAAATATTCCTGTTGTGTCGGTGTTTCTGACGGGCCGGCCACTCTGGATGAACTCCCATATCAATGCGTCTGACGCATTTGTCGTCGCATGGCTTCCAGGCACAGAAGGTGAAGGCGTGGCCGACGTCATCGTTGCGGACGCCAATAATACGCCACGTCACGATTTCACTGGCCGCCTGTCATTCTCATGGCCCGCTGATGGATCGGGAACTCCAATCAATCAAATCTTAGGCAAAAATGTTCTATTCCCTTTTGGTCACGGCCTCTCATTTAGCGAGCCACGTTCGTTGGGGCAACTTACAGAAGTGTCCGGTGTTGATAGCACTGGAGATAGTTTCTCTGGGACAATAATAGACAAAGGCTCCGCGGCCTCACCATTTACATTTTATCTAGGCGATAGCTCAAACTCCAACACGCCTGCTAGCGAATTTGCAAGTTCCAGCCTTGGCGGCGTTATCAAAACCCGCGGTGTGGATTACAAAGCACAAGAAGATGCGCGAGAAATCACATGGACTGGTGCGGGTAAAGCGAGTGCATATATTCGCAGCCGCCGCCCCGTTGATATCTCGGCTAAAACCAATGACGTCCTTTCTCTAAAGTGGCGGGTCGACTTAGCCCCTGTTAGCCCGATGCTACTCAGCATGGCCTGTGGAGATGGCTGCGGAGCAGAGGTTGACATCACGAAACTTGTATCAACTCTCCCGAAAGGCGAATGGACGGAAACGAAAATCGCTCTGTCATGTTTCGACAAGGCAGGCCTTGATATGAGCAAAGTTAATCAGGCACTTAATTTGACCACCAGTGCTGCAGCACGCCTAACGCTACATGCTGTCACCCTCGAAACATCATCTGGTCCCTCAACCAGCTGTCCGAAGTAAACCTAGGAAACGACTATGTTTTTAAGCACCTTAGATATCGTTGTTGTCAGCCTGTATGCTGTGGTTTTATTTGCAATTGCACAATGGGTCTCACGAGAACCAAAGGGCACTGTAAAGAGCACAGAGGATTACTTCTTAGCAGGCAAATCGTTACCCTGGTGGGCCATCGGCGCATCACTGGTCGCAGCTAATATATCCGCCGAGCAAATCATTGGTATGTCAGGTGATGGCTATAAGATTGGCCTCGCGATTGCGGCTTACGAATGGCAGGCTGCCATTGTTCTCATCATTGTCGCAAAATATTTGCTACCTATCTTCCTCAAACGCGAAATCTACACAATGCCGCAGTTCTTGGAAACGCGGTTCGGTGAAGGCGTTAAGACGACCATGTCAGTTTTCTGGATCGTGCTTTATACCGTTGTAAACTTAACCGCTGTTATGTGGCTTGGTTCATTAGCTGTGAATACATTGACTGGCGCTTCTCTATTCTGGGGAATGGTAGGCCTAGCATCCTTTGCTTTGGCATATTCCATGTATGGTGGACTTAAGGCCGTGGCTCTCACTGACATTCTACAAGTCGTAATTCTGGTCATTGGCGGCCTCGTGATCGCCTGGCTCACAATGGGTATGATAGGCGGCGATAATGGTGTGCTAGGCGGTTTCCAACGCCTCTACACTGAACTTCCAGGTAAGTTCGATATGATCTTTGAGAAAGACCATCCTGCCTACAGCAAACTCCCAGGAATTTGGACTCTGCTCGGCGGACTTTGGGTGCTCCATTTCTCTTATTGGGGTTTCAATCAATACATCATCCAGCGGGCACTTGGTGCTAAGAATGCCGAAGAAGCACAAAAAGGGCTTATTTTCGCAGCTAGCCTTAAGCTCCTAATGCCGTTGATAATCGTCCTGCCCGGCATCGCAGCCGTCCTATTGGCGGCCCCTGAAATGGGAGTGATTGATAAATCCGTTCTCGATACGGCGTCAGATCGTGCCTACCCAGAAGTTATGAAAATCATGCCAAGCGGATTACGCGGGCTGATTTTTGCAGCCCTTATTGCGGCAATCATCTCCTCTCTCGCATCTATGGTGAACTCTATATCCACGATATTCACTATGGATATTTATCGCGACAAAATAGCGACAGATAAAGACGAGAAACATTATGTCACCGTTGGACGCATAACGGCAATTACGGCGATGGTCATCGCTGTTTTCCTCGCCAAGCCCCTCCTTGGAGACATGGAAGGTGCATTCCAAAAAATTCAAGAATGGACTGGATTCGTGGCCCCCGGCATTGTGGCCGTCTTTTTGATGGGTATGTTCTACAAACCCACAAATGCAAATGGCGCTTTCGCAATGCTCTTCACGTCTGTAGCCGTTTCAGCGATTTTCTACTTCTTTATGGCTGACTTCCCATTTGTAAATCGCATCTGGGTCATTTTCCTCGGCTGTCTAGCGGTTGGTGCAATTGTCTCTGCTGTCACAACTTCGCCAAAAGAAGGCCAAGCTGTTATTCTCGGTGATATCAATTTCAAAACGTCGAAAAGCTTCAACATCTCGACTATCATTATAGTGATTGCTCTCATCGGTTTGTACGCAATATTTTGGTAAGAAAGCTGGAGCCATATATTTCAGGCGTCACTTTCTGACGAATATTACTAAACGTTTTTCTATCTAGTCAGCGCTAATTTAGTGTAACAATTGGTACATCAAACGGTGTAACATTTGATAGCAATTTCCATCCAAGTTACTGATTTTTATGCACTATAATATTAGGATTGACTCCTGCTTGCGGAGCCATTCACTTCTTTCAATATACTTTGATGATCTGAGCGTTGCCAGACGCGCTCTAATCAATCCTAGTTCTAAAGCTGATTGAGAAGCTTGGAGAGGGCGTTCCTGATGCAAAGGCCCCTTTGGGATTAATGCATATATATTCGATGTCCTCATCATAGCCGACGCTCGGCGTATATGTGCAGGCTGCGAAATTGGCTGGCACTGCGGCTGCGTTAGAAAACGCTATATCTGTTGCATATGTAAAGATGAGCCCTGAGCCGGATTCCGTGAAAGAGACCGAATTTAATTCAGGGCCGCCGTCATCTATATCGCCGTTATAATATGTCGTATTGTCCGGTATTTTATCAGTGAGGAACATCGTGTTGGCATCGACACTACCGGCGCCGTCATTGGTCACGGTTATTGTGTAAATAACATCATTCCCCGGCACGGCATAAAGGCCGAGAGAACTCGGATCATAGACAGCTACGCTTTTGCTTGCTTTTAAGTCCGGAATGGCCGGGCATTCTGTATAAGTTAGGCGGTGGACACGCGCCTCATTTCCGGCACTGTATCTCAAAGCGCGTAACGTTCCAGCCCCGCCCGGCGTCGTATGACTGCCAACCGCGAAATCACTGCCGGATGCCGCAGCTATATCGGTGAGCGCCGCCGCAGATAAGGTGAAGCTGATGATAGACCCGACATCAGCACTCGTGAGTCCAGCCTGGCTCCCGTAAACGGCTCCCGTGCCAAGGTCCGTGTGTATGGCCACGCCGCTACCGCTGCCATT
>ENA-ORXT01004449-ORXT01004449.1-marine-metagenome-genome-assembly--contig:-NODE-4449-length-14459-cov-36.170491_pt1 | contig 14459 bp, 17 predicted proteins | sample MGYA00237868_ERZ511482 | MGnify/ENA metagenome assembly ERZ511482 | reverse complement strand
AAGTGTAAAGAGCATCCTGAGAATGTCCTCTTCATAGATGCGAGTAAGCATTTTGAGAAAGTGAAGACTCAGAATTATCTAAGAGATGAAGACATCAATAGAATAGTGAATACCTACATAGAACGTGAGACGATAGATAAGTTCTCTTATGTAGCCACTATAGCAGAAATCAAAAAGAATGATTGGAATCTAAACATACCTAGATATGTAGATGCTTTTGAAGAGGAAGAAGCTGTTGACTTGGATGCGGTAGTAAATGAATTGAACGGACTTAATGATTCTATCGAGGAGATAGATAAGAAGTTGAAGGGGTTTTGTGAAGAATTGAAAATTTCTTTACCATTATGAAATTAATTACTCCTCAAATTAGATTTGATTCTTTTAAGAAAAATTGGGACTTATTGTCAATTAAAGATTTGGCATTGGTTCTTGCTGGCTATGCTTTTTCAAGTAAGAATATGAGCCTGGTTAGGAAGAAGTATCAATTAATTAAAATGTCTAACGTCTATCAGAATAACCTTCGACTTGACAGAAACCCTTCATATTGGGATGAAGTAAATGATAGGCAAAAAAAATACTTAATAAAGAAGAATGACATTTTGATTACCTTGACAGGTACAGTTGGTAAAACTGATTATGGCTATTCTGTTCAAATCAAGGAATCAGACAAATATTTGTTAAACCAGAGGCTTGTTTTACTCAGAGAAAAAACAGATGTTTCAGATTCAGGATTTATAAATAATTTAATTAAAACATCGAAATTTAGATACTATTTTTTTAGTGAATCTAAAGGTGGGACGGGGAATCAAGCAAATGTGGGAATAGATTCATTAAAAGATATTAAGCTAAATATACCCTCCCTCCCCGAACAACAAAAAATAGCCGATTTCCTTTCTACAGTCGATAATAAAATCCAAACTCTCACTAAGAAAAAAGAACTGTTGGAATCTTATAAGAAAGGAGTGATGCAGCAGATATTTAAGCAAGAAATTCGATTCAGAAAAGAGGATGGGAGTGATTATCCTGAGTGGGAAGAGAAGAGATTTGAAGAATTGTACAAATTTGTTAGAACTAATTCTTACTCTAGAGATAAGTTAAACTACACAGCAGGAGCAATTTACAATATTCATTATGGGGATATACATACAAAGTTTAAAAGTAGGTTTGAATTAAATGATGAGGTAGTTCCGTTTATTAATTCTGTTGTAGATATTTCTCGCTATGCAAAAGAAGATTACTTAGAAAAAGGTGATTTGGTCATTGCCGATGCATCTGAGGATTACAATGATATTGGGAAAACTATTGAAGTGGTGAATATAGGAGGGAAGAAAGTCTTAGCAGGTCTACATACATTTTTAGCTAAGCTTAAAAGTAATAAGATCGTGGTAGGTTTCATTTCCCATTATGTGATGAGTTGGGATTACCGATATCAAGTAATGAGAATAGCACAAGGTACTAAAGTGTTAAGTATATCTAAGTCAAGATTGTCTGAACTAAAACTCAAGCTGCCATGTACGAAGGAACAAACCAAAATCGCCAATTTCCTAACTGCTATAGATGATAAAATTAATGTAGTGGCAAGACAGATTGATAAGATGAAGGATTGGAAGAAGGGCTTGTTGCAGCAAATGTTTGTGTAAAAGATTAGTTAATATGTTTCGTATTCGTAGTATATACTATATATTTGTGGCAACAGTACTCGCCACGCTTCAGGGAAACCAGCGTACCAGGGCGAGTCTTATTTTTTTATGCCTGTTTGTTAATTTTAATTTATGATTTACAACAAAGCGGCACTTACCTACGAGGATCAATTACAACAACTTAAGAATAGGGGTCTTATAATTAATAGTGACGCTAAGGCATTAAAGTATCTACAGAATATAAGATATTATAGGCTGGAAGGTTATTGGTAGCCTCTACAAGGAGGTAATACAGAAAGTGACTGCAATAGGATCATTTCAACTGAAGAAGTCAAAGGTCTCTCAAACATTTCATTGTACCCAAATCCGACCAACTCTCAACTAAGGTTTAAGAATTTGAATTCTGGTCGTGTATATTCTATTACTATCACCAATAGTAAGGGAGAACATGTGCTGAGAACTGATAATCCTTATAATATTGATTGCAGTGGTTTGTCTCCAGGTGTCTATCTTGTACGGATAATAGATTCTACAAATAAGCATATCCTAAGAATGGTCAAGTTATAAATGATTTTCCCATATAGCCAAAAGAAAATGTGGATGACTTAACATACGTATGACATTGTAACATCATTCTTAACCTTAACGATATATGTAGGATAAGTTCTATCCAGATATTTGTGTGGAAATGAAAAACAAAGAAACACAAAAGAGATCTAATGAGACAAAACACATTTTACCTGCTATACTTACTCCTAATAATAACCCTACCAATCAGATACTTGCAAATGAGGAGCATTATATTCATGGAAAAGATAAATCGAAAAGTGTCACTCCGATAAGAGCTTATAATGCAATGATGATGTATAAGTCGTTATTGTCATGTGATACTATGTACAATAATATAGTTGATAGGCAAGGAGTAAACTCTACTTCTTAGCCTCAACCCTTGCCGCTTTTTCTAACACACTTTCTTTCATATCCTGATTGTATTGAGTAAGGCTATCAGCTATTTCGTTATCTGTAGTAGATAATATCCTTGCGGCAAGTATGCCAGCATTCTTAGCACCGTTAAGAGCGACAGTGGCGACAGGTATACCGTTAGGCATCTGCAATATGGATAATATAGAATCCCATCCATCTATAGAATTAGAAGACTTAATAGGCACTCCGATGACAGGTAGCGTAGTCAGTGATGCAACCATACCAGGTAGATGAGCAGCACCTCCGGCTCCAGCTATGATAACCTGCACACCCTCATCACGTGCCGACTGAGCATATCGGAACATCCTCTCGGGTGTACGATGTGCAGAAACAACGGTCATAGAGTGATCTATGTCTAACTCACTGAGTATATCTGCTGCGGCTTGCATCACAGGTAGATCAGAATCTGATCCCATGATGATACTGACTCTTTGGCTCATGATATGACTTTTAAGTTTTCTTTTATATAATTAATCTTATCTATTAATTCTGATTTTGTATCAGCTAGCACAGTCACATGTCCCATCTTACGCAATGGCTTTGTGATGGACTTATTATAGAGATGTACGTATGTATCTGATAAGGAAAGCACCTTATCTATACCCTCATAGATCGGAGCGCCTGTATGATTCTTATCACCTAAGATATTGTATATAGCTGATAATGAATGACTTGAATTGTCGACTTTTGGAAGGTTAGTTATGATATCTAATAACATACCATACTGTGATTTTCTATTAGCCTCTATAGTGTGATGTCCTGAATTGTGTGGACGAGGAGCCACCTCATTTACAATAATTTCATTGTCTTCAGTCAGAAAAAACTCTACTGCTAATATCCCTCGCATATCCAGCTTAGTGATGATGTCAGTAGCAATGGATCTGCATTCTTGAGTTATCGACTCACCGACATCAGCAGGACACAGCAGATAATCTAATAAATTTCCTACTGGATTAAATACCATTTCTGTTAATTCAAAAGTAGAAATATCGTCATTCTGATATCTACCTATTATCATCGCCAATTCTTTCCTAATGCTGATTTTTTGCTCTACTACTGATGGACAATCAAATACTTTATACAAATCATTTTCACCTTCGATAACTGTGACGCCTTTCCCATCGTATCCAGCTAATCTTGACTTTTGTACAAATGGGTAATCTATTTCTTTAGATTTAATTGCTGATAGGACTTCTTTACTATCATTATATAGATGATAAGGAGAGGTTGGGATATTGTTTTCTGTATAGAAATTTTTCTGCTGGCCTTTGTCTTTGATTATTGATATAACATCAGCTTGTGGCCATACTTCCACGCCTTTTTTTTCTAGTTCCTTTAGGGCATCGACATTTACATTTTCTATCTCTATTGTGATGATATCCTTGTCTTGTCCAAATGCGATTACATCGTCGTAATTATTATAATCACCACAAGTAATATGATGACTCACAGCACTGACAGGGTAGGTCTTCTCTTTATCTAAGAAGTGAATGTCCAGGCACAACTTAGAGGCTTCCTGAGCCATCATCAGTCCTAATTGTCCACCACCGAGAACACCGATCTTAAGTTTATGTATATCTTTCTTTGACATAAGATTACAAATGTATTTTATATTGAAGTCAATTAAGAATCTATGATAAAATTAGTTTATACATCACGGACTTTCTATTTTTGATAATCATTGAGTTATATAATAAATAAATATGTCTAAGACGATATTTCGTAATGCAAAGATTATTAATAGAGGTAAGATTATCGAGTCGGACCTGCTGGTAGATGGTGATAGGATAGCAAAGATCGATAAACTGATCTCAGTGGACAATGCAGAGGAAATAGATGTCAATGGATTATGGCTTATACCTGGTATAATAGACGATCAGGTCCACTTCAGAGAGCCAGGACTGACTCACAAAGCTAATATTGCTACGGAGTCTAGAGCAGCTGCGGCTGGCGGTGTCACATCATTCATGGAGATGCCTAACACTAAGCCTTCAGCATTGACCCAAGCTCTGTTACAAGATAAGTATGATATAGCTGAGAAGACCTCTACTGTTAATTATTCTTTCTTTATGGGTGCCTCCAATGATAATCTGGAACATGTATTACAGACCGATAAGAAAAAGGTCTGTGGTGTAAAGATTTTCATGGGATCCAGTACAGGCAATATGCTGGTAGATGAGAAGTCTACGTTAGAGGGATTGTTTAGCAAAGTAGATATGCTCATTGCAACACACTGCGAAGATGAAGCCACTGTCAGGCGCAACGTAGAGTTAGCAAAGCAGAAGCTTGGACAAAATGCCAGTGCCATAGACCATCCTATTATAAGAAATCATGAAGCATGCTACCTCTCTTCCAGTATGGCGATAGAGTTAGCTAAGAAACATAATACAAGGTTGCACATATTACACATTAGTACTGCTGACGAGGTAAAGTTATTTCGCAATGATATACCTATGAAGGATAAGCGAATAACTGCTGAGGTGTGTGTACATCATCTATATTTCGATGAGGGATATTATTACGCATTAGGTAATAAGATAAAATGTAATCCTGCTATCAAATCAGCAAGCGATAGAGAAGCCTTGTTAGAAGGACTCAAGGCTGGTTACTTAGATGTGATTGCTACAGATCATGCCCCACATCTTCCAGAAGAAAAAAACAAGCATTACTTTGACGCTCCATCCGGCTTGCCACTAGTGCAGCATAGTCTTACTTTGATGCTTGACTTTTATCATAGAGGAGAGCTCTCGGCTCCATTTATTGTAGATAAGATGTGTCATAAGGTTGCGGATATGTTTGACATTGTGGATAGGGGATATATTGAGGAAGGTGCATATGCTGATATTGTTCTTGTAGACCCGAATCAATCATGGTCTGTCGATAAGTCTAATATTGAATATAAATGTGGCTGGTCTCCATTAGAGAATCTGACACTCAAGGGTAAGGTCATCTCCACAATGTGTAATGGAAAATGGGTCTACAAAGATGGCAAGAACACCGAGGTCTTATCCGGCAAGAGATTGTTATTTGATAGGTAGAAATTGAAGGTATTTGATTTTATCCTGATTATGAAATTGTAATTATGTTCTTCCTTAAAACTATACTATCTTATCTAAAAGATAAAGAATATTTGAAATTACTTTTCATAACCTTTACTGTAATAGGCTGTGGTTCTGCGACTTATAGATATTTAGAAGGATGGAGTTGGGTAGATGCTGTATATTTTTCAGTGATTACGATTACTACAATTGGTTATGGAGATGTAGCTCCTCAGACTGATGCGGGCAAAATGTTTACAATATTTTATATCATTATTGGACTCGGTGTTATTCTGAATTTTATAGAGACAATTCATGATCATTATAAAAAAGAGGACATGAAGAATCAGAAAGGTAGCAATGGAAAGTAATCCATCTGAAGTCAGGTATAATGATTTATCCTATATTCAGGTTGGTATATACTATAATAATCATCTCATTATTTTTCTTCTGTAAAAGTAGGTTAGTCCACAAGGTCATAAAGAAAAGAATATCGAATCAGAGAAGTGGTAATATAGCCCTTATCCCTAACTAACAATCTGATCGAACATTACATCGGTATCTATGTAATAACGCCCTCTTTCATTCTTCCTCAGCTTGCCACAAGTATGCACTGGATCGTGCTCGAAGAATAAATAATAGTCATCCGCAATCGCAGTCTGATACAATGCTTCTCGCTCTGACAATGTATCCAGTGGCCTGATATCGTAAGACATGACGTAAGGTTTTCTGATATGGTAAGAAGAAGGCATCAGGTCTGCACAATAGATCAAGGTATTACCATTAGGTAGGGTAATGTGTGGAATCATCATCGCTTCCGTATGTCCATAGACAAATTGTAGTTTGATATTATCCATTAGCTGATATCCATCCGTCGCTGGGACAAATTTTAGTAATCCAGATTCTTGTAACGGTAATATGTTTTCTTTTAAGAAAGAAGCTTTCTCACGTTCATTAGGATTGATAGCCCAGTTGTAGTGCTTCTCACAAGACCAATATGTAGCATTAGGAAATGTAGGTTCTAATTTACTGTCTCTATTAACAACAGCACCACCAACATGATCAAAATGAAGATGGGTTAGTATCACATCTGTAATGTCTTCAGGATGCAAACCATGATTAGCGACGGAAGTCATTAGCGAATCATCACCATGTGGCTCAAAGTGAGAAAAGAACTTATCATCTTGCTTATTACCTATCCCAGTATCTATAAGAATTTTCTGATTGCCTTGCTCTATTAATAAGCACCTCATAGACCATGTGCAGAGATTTCTATCATCAGGAGGATTCAGTTTAGACCACATGGACTTAGGTACTACGCCGAACATAGCACCACCATCTAATTTGAAGAATCCAGTTTCTACAATAGATATTTTCATGAGCAGTCTTATTTATTGTGAGGTAAGAGCTTAATACATGTACTATCAGAAACCTATACTGGTTTTGATATCTCCCAGTTCCTTTTGCATATGGACCATTTTGACAGCCGTTATGGCCGCTTCTATTCCCTTGTTACCATGTTTTCCGCCTGCTCGGTCTTCTGCTTGTTCCTGACTATTAACAGTCAGCAGACCGAATATAATGGGTTTTCCAGAGATAACTGATAGTTGAGTAAGCCCAGTTGCTACAGCTTGATTAATATAGATATTATGATCGGTGTCACCTTTGATCACACAACCTAAGCATATAATGGAATCTGCATTCTTAGACTTAAGTAATGTCTTAGCTGCCACTGGGAGTTCGAATGCTCCCGGTGTATGCACAACTGCTATATCATCAGGCACTACTCCTACATCTGATAAAGCTTTTTTGGCTCCAGTTAATAGCTTAGAAGTTATATCTATATTCCAGTCAGATACAGCAATGTGTATTCTGAAACCTTTTCCCGAAGGGCAGTCTCCATATTCGGATAGATTTTTCTTTGCTGAACTCAAAGTAGCAAATTAGCTGGATAGACCTGCAATCAGTCTATCTACTTTGTTAGCTTCTACAGAGTTCGGATATTTATCTTTGATTTTTTCTAAAGCATTGAGCGCCTTAGTTTTATCACCTTGCCTCTTAGCTAATACTCCAAGTTTGTGCAGATAATAAGGTGACAATAGATCATCATCTCCAGCACTTGCAGCTTTCTGGTAGAAAGACATTGCTTTATCAAATTCGCCTTTTTCAGAGTAGGCATCTCCTAAATTGCCATTTTTGATAATTGGGCTGTAAGTGCCTGAAGCGCTGTGAGCATTAAGATACTCTATAGCATCATCATACCTTCCTAGATTAAGATATGAAATACCTGCATAGAGTTTAGCAGCATTGGCGGTTTTAGTACCACCATAATTATCTATTACATCCAGAAATCCTTCAAAACCCCCACCTGGGTTCTCTAATGCTAATGCAAAAGAATCTCTCTGGAACTGCTGTTCTGCTTTGTAGATTGCCGCTTTGGCGTTTTGTTCCTTTGGTTGTTGGAACATGTATTTATATACGAGATATCCTCCTACGAGTAATACAAGTAGAGCAATTGCTCCAAGTATAGAGGACTTATTGTTCTCAAAAAAATGTTGTGTTTTGTCTCTAACCTCTACAACGTCTACCAGTTGATCTTCGGTGTTTTTATCTTTTCTTCTTCGTTTTGCCATGTTGCTTTTTTATAAAAGAAGCGCAAAAATAGTTAAAGTTATTAATATATATCAAGCTAATATTGAGACTAATCCATAATAAATGGATAATCCTTCTGCACATAATTGTCATCATACAGTTCTGAACCTAACGGATAGTCAGAATTCTCTGCAAATATGACGGCTGCTTCTATTTCTGCTCTAATCGCATCTTTGATATTATCTACTTCTCTTTGAGTCGCTATTTTGTCTTCTAATATCTTAGTTTCTACTTCTTTTAGAGGATCTCTGCCCTTGTAATCATTGAGTTCTTCCTTAGATCTGTATTTTCCTGGATCGGATACAGAATGACCTCTGTATCTGTAAGTTTTGATTTCTAAATAATAAGGACCTTTGCCACTTCTAATATGTGCAGCAGCCTTAGCTAATGCATTGTGGACAGCTTCTGGAGACATGCCATCTACAGCTTCACTTGGCATATCATAACTGAGACCTAACTTGTATAAGTCTTGTACATTACTTGTCCTTTCTACAGATGTACCCATTGCATACTTATTGTTCTCACATATATATAATACTGGAAGCTTCCATGTCATCGCCATGTTAAATGCTTCATGCAAGGCACCTTGGCGAGCAGCACCGTCACCAAACATCGTCACACAAAGATTATCAGTTCCTTTATATTGCTCAGCCAGAGCTACTCCTGTCCCGATAGGAATCTGAGCTCCTACGATACCATTTCCACCTATGTAATTATGTTCTTTAGAAGAGAAGTGCATAGATCCGCCTTTTCCTTTGACTACTCCAGTTACTTTTCCGAATAATTCTGCCATACAACCGTCTGCGGTCAATCCTCTCGACAGTGCTATACCATGTTGTCTATAAGCGGTACATATCTTGTCCTCAGGCCTAATAGCAGATACTAATCCCGCTGCTATTGCTTCTTGGCCTATATATACATGTAAGAAGCCTCTGATTTTTTGCTGACTGTAAGCTTTTAGAGCTGCTTCTTCGAATTTCCTAATTCTCAGCATGACTTCATACCAGTTAAGATAGGTACTCTTATCAAAAGCGCCTTTCTTCTTAGCTGCTGATTTCTTAGTGGTTTTCTTGGCTGTAACTGTAGTCATATTTTCTTTGATATAGGTTTATAAAATTTATATCCTACTTTGCATTCTTAATATTCACAAAGATAAGGAATTGGACCGTATTAGGATAGAATTATTAGGTATAAGACAGTATCGCAACTACGAAAGTTTAGAAATTCAATTGCATAATGACTTTAATATCATTACTGGGCTCAATGGGGCAGGTAAGACATCGATATTAGACGCTATCTATTATTTGACTAATGGTAAGAGCTATTTTTCCTACCAAGACCAATTTCTGTACCTACACGGGACATCTTCATTTATACTTAAAGGAAAAATCTTATCAGGTGACGACAAGTATGATATAGATATCAAATCCGCCGCAGGAACCAAAAAAAAAATCAATGTAGATGACAAATCAATAGAAAGCATCATAGAGTATGTGGGAAGGTTTCCTTCATTTATGATAGCTCCTAAGGATATCTTAATTTTAGTAGAGAGCTCTATAGAAAGACGGAAGGTGATGAATCGGACGCTGTCTCAAGTCGATAGAACTTACTTTAGATTTCTCTTACAATATAACAAGTTGCTCAAGCAAAGGAATGCTGCACTTAAGCGAATGAGAGAGATTGGAAAAAGAGATGATTTGCTGTTAGAGTCTATTAACTCTAACATGATCGAACCAGCCAATTATATATTCCAAACACGTCGGCAATATGTAGCTAAGATAGGACCGTTGCTACAAAAATATTATGAGACATTATCTAATGGGGCCGAAATAGTAAGGGTCAATTACAAATCTCATCTCTTAGATGCTGACATGTTAGGATTATTAGAGCAGTCTGCTGATAGAGATTACTACACAACGAAGACAAGCAAGGGCATACACAAGGACGATCTGGAGATTACTATTAATGATGTTCCTATCAAGAAATATGCTTCCCAAGGTCAACTTAAATCTGCAATCATTGCGCTTAAATTATCTCAGTTGTTATATGTCAGAAATATTACGAATAAGATGCCTATCTTACTTCTGGATGATATCTTTGACAAATTAGATACGGAGAGGGTAGAGAAGTTTATACATATTTGTCATGATGAATTACAGGCTCAGGTATTCATTACTGATACAGATGAAAATAGAGTAGAGGAGCGATTAAAGAAACTTAACATAGACTACAAAGGTTATCATATAAAGGATGGACAACTTATACTATAAAGACAGAGAGTTAGAGAAGAAAGATCAGGATATAAAAAGGCTGATTACGAATCTATTTCAGCATGACAATAGACTGTCTAATAAGTATAATTCGTACAATATAGAACAGATATGGCGAGAGACATTCGGGCATCTGATATCTAATTATACTACAAAAGTCAAATTCTACAAAGGCACATTGACTGTCTACGTAAGCTCTGCGCCACTCCGCCAAGAGATTGCCATGACTAAAGATAACATCATAGATAAGCTTAATGCAAATCTTAGATATAAAAAAGTTACTGAGCTTATTGTCAGGTAAATTACTACATAACTATTTTGTCAATTCTATTCTACTATAACAAAACTTTCCCATTGATAAAGATTAAAAAAACGATCACGCGTCTCTAATTGTGTATTTCTAAATACTGATCTTATGCTTTCTCCAACCATTATCAAGTTTGCCTAATTGATATCTACATTGCTTACTGGTGATATTTTATAAGATTATAGTTTCCACAGCATCTGGCATACCACCACTTTAAGGACTTTTTCTAAATATCTCTCTTTATAGATTCTGCTTTCCCTTTTTTTCTATATTGGTACGAACTGTATAGTATCTGGTTAACATTATATTCTTTTGTTAGATTTTTAAATAAAAATTCATGTGTTGCATAAGCGTTTTTCTAATCCTGCGCCTTATATATAGTGAGTGCACTTTACATTATTAATTAAATGAAAAATTAGAACAATGAAATTCAAATATTTATTCTTTTTAGGTCTATCTCTATCACTATTTAGCTGTAGTGAAGATGCGACTGAAGTTACTGAAAGTACTGAGATTACAGAATTTATTCCTGATGAAATGGAGACCTCTTCTAATATCTTAGACGATTATCCAAATGGAATAATTTCCTTTGACTATAATGGTCAAAAAGAAGTTATAGAAAAAGCATCTGCATCTGCTACTGCTGCTGAAACATTAATCATATCAGAATTTGTAGATGAGCAGACAGGTGATCCTACTAAATTATTAATTGGAGTCAAAGGATTTTCTGAAGGTGAATTTAAAGGAAATGTACTCGGGTACAATTTGCTTCCTAATGACTATGATCTTGCTGATATCACAATTACCGAGTATGGTGAAGTAGGTGGAGTAATATCAGGTAGTTTTTCTGTATCCTATGATCAGGGAGGAGACCAGATCTCTGTAAGTGGAGACTTCAGTGGTTTGAGAGTGAATTAGATATAACTGTTATTTGGAGAATCTACTTAAGCATATAGAGCTTTCTGTCAAACAGAAGCGAGCGAGCCAAAAGGCTATTTTCGAGTATTACTCACCCTTTCTGTATAACTGTGCAAGAAAGTATCTTAGGAGTCATCATGATATCGAGGATGCTGTACAGATTGCATGGGTCTCTATATTCAAGAACTTATCAAAATACAAGCACGAGGATAAATTTGAGGCTTGGATAAAGGTTATTGTTATAAGAGAAGCATGGAAGGTCCGTTCGCAATATAAGCAAGTAGAATCTATTACGAATCACTCAGATGTCATCTCATTAGACATAGAAAGCGAATTATTAGCCAAGATGTCTTGCGAGTATATTCTTAAAAAACTGGAAAACATTGCAGATGGTCCTCAGACTGTCTTTAAGATGTATGTCTTAGATGGGTATAAGCATTCAGAAATAGCAAGTATATTGAATATTTCAGCATCGACATCTAGAGTACATCTGACCAATGCAAGAAAGGCTTTTAAGAAAATGTTTGTTCACTCTAAAGTTAAAGCAATATGAATCAAGAAAAATTAGAGCAGACTTTGCGAGAAAAGTTTAAGAACTTTTCTTCTGCTTACAAAGCAGATACATCTATGTGGGATACTATTGAAAGCCAACTACCTCAGGCTCCTACAAACAAAAAGAGATTCCTGTTTTTAATTATGGGATTAGGAGTTGTAGTCAGTGCTTTCATATTCTACTCTATAGTAAATGATAATCAGTTAGATGAGAGTATAACTAAGCAAGATGTGAAGCTTGACAATTATTCACATAATGAACTTACTACAGCTTCTGTTATGCATCATGAAGAAAGTGAAACGGATGAGCAATCGATTAAAGTTATTGAAGAATTAAGGCATGATACAAGTTCTGCAAACTTAGAATCTGAATCTTTGGCTCTTGATATATCTGGTGATGAAGAATTTATAGATAATCTTTCTGGTCATATTTCTGGCAAAGGTTTATATGCAATGAAGGAGAGTACACAAGTACATACTCCTTCTGTATCTGATCCTACATTGTCGGAAGAATCCAAAGATGAAATTGTCAGACTCGGAGTATCTGTGGGAATGCCTCTTATTAAGACTATTTCTTCAAGAATAGAAATTAATAGAAGTCACATCGTTACTGATATGATAACTACATATGTCGATCGTTCTTCTCAAGATCATAGGAATAGTATTTCTATTGGGTTGGTTGCTGGTGTAAGTTTGTTGAAATCCAGTTACTCCTTAAATGATGGAGCATATCAATCCGTCTTAACTGAGAGACAAAATGCAGAATCACCCAGTATCCAGTACAACTTTGGGTTAGAAGCCGAATATAATATTTCTAAGTCCTGGTCATTACTTGTTGGGACTAATATGTCATTTTTTCAAGATCAATTCTTTTTGGAATCTAACGAAGTTATTGTTGATTCTATTCAGAATTATGAAATGCCTTCTACATCTTCGACAGGTAACGATACGATAATAGTCGGTGTCGCTTTAAAAAATACGACAAGGAATACTAAAACTTGGAAGTACAGTGATAGGTTGTTACTTAGGATTCCAATTATACTAAGCTACAATAAATCACTGGGGCATAAATCCAAATTAGGGATTGGCTTAGGAATGGAAGCAGTCTTCTATCAGAGTATTAAAGGTACAGAGCTTGATCTAAATGGTGAGTTCTATGACCTTGAAAATGATATAGAAAACAGATATGGAATGAAGGGTGCATCAGCACTTTTCCGAATTAATTATATTTATCAAATAACAAAAAAATGGGATTTACGAGTGATTGCGGATTATAAGAAATCTTTGAGGAGCAACTATAATATTAGTGCTCCGATACAGAAATCGTTTGATAGTCTAAGTTTTGCTGTAGGATCTCATTTCACATTTTAAAAATTTAAAAAAATGAAATACATTAATTTATTATTTATACTTACTTTTTTCACTATCTCAAATTTATCAGGTCAAATTATTTTTAACGCTAGTGCAGTGGAAGATATTTGTGGAGATGTTACATTGACATTAAACAATGCAACAGATTTAACCGAAGATAATTGTCAATTCACAACTGCTTATTCTAATGTACAAAGTGGTACAAACACCTTGGAAGTGACATCTGATATTCCTTCTTTATTTTATACTTCTACATTAGATATGGTAATATTAATGAAGAATATGGATGAGGGTTTTGAATCATATGCACAAGGAATTGCAGCTGACTTTAATAATGACGCAGTAATCAGCACAGATGACCTAATCGCAATGAGAAGAGTTATATTAGGAATTGATACAGATATTCCAAAAAAAGTTAAGTTGGCTACTATTGATCAAGTTTCTGATCCATTAACTTCCTTGGATTTAAGCTCAGAGCATACTTCTTTGACCTTTAATGATACTGATGTGGAAGAAGGCTTAGCTGAAGAAATATTTCTGGTAATAGTAGGAAACTTAAAATAGATATTAAGTTCATATTAATAAATGTAAGGCCGATACTTTTATAGAAGTATCGGCCTTATTATTTATAAGACATTGATAATTGAATTTTATACCATTTAAACATTAGAATGTCGGAAATATTATAATAGAATTAGCCAATCTCTGCGTTAAAAATACTCTCCAT
>ENA-ORXT01004448-ORXT01004448.1-marine-metagenome-genome-assembly--contig:-NODE-4448-length-14460-cov-6.997775_pt1 | contig 14460 bp, 13 predicted proteins | sample MGYA00237868_ERZ511482 | MGnify/ENA metagenome assembly ERZ511482 | reverse complement strand
GTCAAGACCGCGCTGTTCGCCTCGGACGCGAACGTGGGGCGCCTGCTGATGGCGATCGGCAAGGCGCAGGTGCCCGAGCCTGCGAATCCGGTGCTGAGCGTACGCCTGGACGCGAACCGGATCGATGTGCGGATCGGCGACGTGCTCGCCTTCGCCGCTGGCGGGGTGGCCGCGGGCTACACCGAGGAGCGCGGGGCGGCGGTGTTCGCCCGCGAGGAGATCCTGATCGAGGTGGCGCTCGGGCGGGGTGAGGCGGTGTTCGAGGTGTACACCTCGGACCTGTCGCACGACTACGTCCGCATCAATGCGGACTACCGCAGCTGATGAGCGGTGCCGCGACCGGTCCCGCCACCGCGCCGACCCCTCGCACCGTGGAAGTGGTCGCGGGCGTGATCTTCGATCCGATGCGGGAGCGGGTGCTGCTGGCGCTCAGGAAGCCGTCGCAGCACCAGGGGGATCTGTGGGAGTTCCCGGGTGGCAAGATCGAGCCGGGCGAGACGCGAGAGGCGGCGTTGTCGCGCGAGCTGCAGGAGGAGCTCGGCATCCGGCCCGACAGCGTGTCGCCGCGCACCGTCACGGAGCATGCCTACGCGGACAAGACGGTGCGGCTGGCCGTGTACGACGTCACCCGGTTCACCGGCCGGCCCGAGGGGCTGGAGGGGCAGACGTTGCGCTGGGTGCCGCTCGGGGAGCTGAGCGGCATGCCGTTTCCGCAAGCCAACCGGGGGGTGGTGGAGCAGCTGGTGCGCGAGGCGCGTCAGGCGAGCGAGCGGTAGCGTTCGTCCAGCCGATCGACCGCCGCGCGGGCCGCCTCGACGGTGCCGGTGTTGTCGATCACGTCGTCCGCCACCGCCAGCCGTTGCCCGCGGCTCGCCTGCGCGTCCAGGATGCGCTGCGCGCTCGCCGCCTCCATGCCGTCGCGCCGCATCAACCGCTCCAGCTGCAGCGCCGCCGGCACGTCCACCACCACGATGCGATCGAACCGCGAGCGCTGCCCGGTCTCCACCAGCAACGGCACGGCGTACACCGCGTAGGGCACACCGCCCGCAGCCGCTCCGGCGAGCCGTTCCTCCGACAGCGTGCGGATCAGCGGGTGCAGGCAACCGTCCAGGAACGCCCGCTCGGCCGGATCGGCGAACACCCGCTCGCGCAACGCGGCACGATCGAGCGTGCCCTCGCCGGTCAGCACCGCGTCGCCGAAGTGCGCCACGAGTGCCGCCAGCCCCACCGTGCCGGGCGCCACCACCTCGCGCGCCAGCAGGTCGGCGTCCACCACCGGCGCGCCGAGCTCGGCGAAGCGGTCCGACACCAGCGACTTGCCGCTGGCGATGCCGCCGGTCAGGCCGATGACGAGCACGGCGTTCTCAGAGCAGCCATCGCTGATAGCCGTCCACCAGCACGTCGCCCCACAGCATGGCGATGAACCCGGCGGCTGCCAGGTAGGGCCCGAAGGGGATCGGCACGCTCTTGTCGCGCCCGGTCGCGGCGATCAGCGCCAGCCCGACCACCGCACCGACCAGGGAGGACAGCAGGATCACCATCGGCAGCGCCTGCCAGCCGAGCAGGGCGCCCAGGGCCGCCAGCAGCTTGAAGTCGCCGTAGCCCATGCCCTCCTTGCCGGTGGCCAGGCGAAACGCCTGGTACACCGACCACAGCGTCAGGTAGCCCGCCGCCGCACCGATCACCGCCGAGCGCACGTCGGCGAACACCGGCAGCAGCGAGGCGAGCAGGCCGATCCACAGCAGGGGCAGGGTCAGGTCGTCGAACAGGAACTGGGTGTCGATGTCGATCATCGACATCGCGATCAGGAACCAGGTGACCAGGATGCCCAGCAACGCCTGCGGACCCGGCCCGAAGTGCCAGGCCACCAGCAGCGACAGCAGCAGGGTCGCCGCCTCCACCGCCGGATAGCGGGCCGAGATGCGCGCGCCGCATCCCGAGCAGCGCCCGCGCAGGGCCAGCCAGCTCAGGATCGGGATGTTCTCCAGGGCGGTGATGCCGTGGGCGCAGTGCGGGCAACGCGAGCGGGGCACCCAGAGGTTGAAGGGCTCGGCGGACTCGGACGCTGCCGTCCCGCCCGCGCCGCTGCCCCCGGCCATTCCGACGACCGTCCGGCCTGCCGTCTCGTCGGCCGTCGGGTCGGCGCTCGGGTCGGCGCTCGGGTCGGCTGTCGGGTCGGCTGTCGGGTCGGCTGTCGGGTCGGCTGTCGGGTCGGCTGTCGGGCCGGCCATGTCCTCGAGCCCCTCGCGCCAGGCCCGCTCCATCATGATCGGCAGCCGGTGGATCACCACGTTCAGGAAGCTGCCCACCAGCAGCGACACCAGGCCGACGAGGGCGTACCAGAGCGGCGGCGAGGCGTGGATCAGATCGATCAGGCCGGTCACGGGGAATCGCACTCCAACGGGGAACGGGGCCGGCCCGTCAGGCCGTCCCCGACGTCAGCACGGACCGTACCGCACCCTGCCGGTGGCCGGTGACGGCCGATGGCGGGAAACGGATCAGAACGCGTCGCCCATCTTGAAGATCGGCAGGTACATGCCGACCACCAGGCCACCGATCACCACGCCGAGGAAGGCCATGATCATCGGCTCCATCAAGGAGGTCATCGCGTCCACCGCGTTGTCCACCTCCTCCTCGTAGTAGTCGGCCACCTTGCCGAGCATGTCGTCGATCGAGCCGGACTCCTCGCCGATCGCCACCATCTGCACCACCATGTTGGAGAACAGCCCGGAGGCCTCGATGGAGGTGGTCAGGCGCTGGCCGGTGGCGGCCTCGTCCTTCATCTTGCGGATCGCCTTCTCGAACACCGAGTTGCCGGCCACGCCCGCCACCGACTCCATCGCCTCGACCAGCGGCACGCCGGCCTTGGACATGGTGGCCAGCGTGCGTGCGAAGCGGGCGGTGGCCGCCTTGACGACGATGTCGCCGAACACCGGTGCCTTCAGCACCACCCGGTCCAGGAACTCCGAGAAGGCGACCGAACGCTTCTTGGCCTGCGTGAACCCCCACCCCGCGGCCGCGATGGCGCCGAACGCGACGTACCACCACTTCTGCAGGAACTCCGAGGCGTTGACGATCATGCGGGTGAACGCCGGCAGGTCGCCGCCCATGCCGGCGAACAGGGCCTCGAACTGCGGCACCACGAACATCAGCAGGATGGCGGTGACGATGCCGGCGACCACCAGCACCGCGATCGGGTAGAACATCGCCTTCTTGATCTTCTTCTTCAGCGACTCGGACTTCTCCTTGTAGGTCGCGATCTCGTTGAGCAGGCTCTCCAGCGTTCCCGACTGCTCGCCGGCCTCGACCAGGCTGCAGAACAGGTCGTCGAACACGTCCGGGTACTTCCTCAAGGCATTGGTCAGGTTGCTGCCCGATTCGACCTCGGCCTTGAGGCCGTTGACCATGTCGCGCATGCGCTTGTTGTCCATGCCGTTCGCGACGATCTCGAACGACTGCACCATCGGCACGCCGGCCCCCATCATCGTGGTCAGCTGGCGGGCGAACAGGGCGATGTCACCGGGGGTGATCGCTTTGCCTCTGCCGCCGGCACGTCCGGACTTCTTCTTGACCTTCGGGTTGACGATGCCCTGGCGCCTGAGCTTGGCGCGCACCAGGTCGATGCTCGGGCTGCTGACCATGCCGGCCTGCTTCTGGCCCTTCTTGTCCTTGCCTTCCCACTCGTACAGGACCGTCTTCGCCGCGCTCGCCGCTGATGTGGCCATGGTCTAGTCCTTGGTGATGCGGTTGGCTTCTTCCAGGCTCATGACGCCCTGGGCGACCTTCTTCAGGGCCGACTCGCGAAGGTCGGGAATCCCTTCCGCCTTCGCCTGGTGGGCGATTTCGATGGCATTGCCGCCGGCCATGATGATCTTGCCGATCTCCTCGCTGATCTTCATCACCTGGTAGATGCCGACCCGGCCCTTGTAGCCGTTGTTGCACTGGCTGCAGCCGACCGGCTTGTAGATTTCCAGCTCGTCGACGGATGCTTCGGCAAAGCCCTCGGCGATCAGCAGCTCGCGCGGCAGCTCCGTTTCGAGCACCTTGCAGGACTTGCACAACCGTCGACCCAGGCGCTGCGCGATGATCAGCGACACCGCGGTGGCGATGTTGAACGGCGGCACGCCCATGTTGATCAGCCGCGACAGTGTCTGCGGGGCGTCGTTGGTGTGCAGGGTGGACAGCACCAGGTGACCGGTCTGGGCGGCCTTGACCGCGATCTCGGCCGTCTCCAGGTCCCGGATCTCGCCCACCATGATGACGTCCGGATCCTGGCGCAGGAACGATTTCAGGGCTTCGGCGAAGGTCAGGCCCGCCTTGACGTTGACGTTGACCTGGTTGATGCCGGCGAGGTTGATCTCGGCCGGATCCTCGGCGGTGGAGATGTTGGTGCCCGGCTCGTTGAGGATGTTCAGGCCGGTGTACAGCGACACCGTCTTGCCCGAACCGGTGGGGCCGGTCACCAGGATCATGCCGTAGGGGCTGGCGAGCGCGTCCATGTACAGCTGCTTCTGCTCGGGCTCGTAGCCGAGCGCATCGATGCCCAGCTGCGCGCTGCTCGGATCCAGGATCCTGAGCACGGTCTTCTCGCCGAACAGGGTGGGGCAGGTGTTGACCCGGAAGTCGATCGCCTTGTTCTTGGAGATCTTCAGCTTGATGCGCCCGTCCTGCGGCACGCGTCGCTCGGAGATGTCCATCCTGGACATGACCTTGATGCGCGCGGTCAGCCTGCCCGCCATGCTCAGAGGCGGGTGCACCACCTCCTCGAGGATGCCGTCCACCCGGAAGCGGATGCGGAAGATCTTCTCGTAGGGTTCGATGTGGATGTCGGAGGCGCCCTTCTTGATCGCGTCCAGTAGCACCTTGTTGACGAAGCGCACCACCGGTGTCTCGTCCACACCGGAGACGTCCTCGTCGGTGCCGTCCGACGGGTCACCGCCCTCGACCTCCAGGTCCAGGCTGTCGTCCAGCCCGTCGGTCAGCGATGCGGAACTGTCGCCGATCTTGGCGCGCAGCGCCTGCAGCTTGTCGTCCTCGACGATCACCGCCTCGACGTTCAGGCCGGAGGCAAACTTGTACTTGTCCAGCGGCTCGCTGTTGGTCGGGTCGCTGATCGCGATGAACAGCCGCGAGCCGCGCCGGGCGATCGGTACCGCGTTGAGGGTCTCGATCAGCTCCTCGCGAACCTGGTCCTGCGGGATGGAGGCCGGATCGAGGGCGGCGAGATCGTACAGCGGCAGGCCGAAATCGGGGGCCAGGTGACGAGCGATGGATACGCTGTCGGTCGTGTCGTCCTGCGCCACGAGAGCGGCGATGAACGTCGTCTTGCCGTTCTTCGCAACCGCCTCGGCGGCAATCCGTGCCTGCGCCTCGCTGCACAGACCGTGGCCGACGAGCTGTCGACCGATACCGGGTAGGGGCTTATCGCTGGTTTTGCTCACACGACGTTCCTGGCTGCGTTGCGTTGGTCGAGCTCGATGAAGAGCGCGTCACTGGCAGCAAGATCGGCCGGCGACAGATCGACTTGAGTCATCCGGGCTTGCGGTACGATCGTGCCGACAGGTCGGTCCCTGCAGGGTTGCCGAACGCGACCCCTCAGCAGAGCCCCATGCCCTGGCAGGCGTTGGTCACGTCGGGATCTTCCTGCCAGGCGATCGTGGAGTCGGACAGGAGGGTGGCGCGCAGGACGAAGACGGCGTTGTCGACCAGGCCGTTGCCGGTCGCCGTCAGCACGCCGTCCTCCAGCATGACGCTGGCCACCGAGGCCGCGACCGCCTCGCCGACATCCAGGTTGTCCGGGATGCCGTGCAGACCGCCGTCGAGTTCGGCCAGGCCGTCGACGCGGCCGACATTGACGGCGATATCCGCGGCTAGCTTGTAAGGGGTGGCCGCGAGGGTGACCTCCGCGAAGTGCGTCCGCTTGACATAGGAGCTGTATTGGGGCAGCGCGATGCCGGCGAGGATGCCGATGATCGCTATGACGATCATGAGTTCTATCAGCGTGAAGCCTTGCGCGTGATCGGCGGGGCGCATTCTCATCACGAACCAGTGCTCCGGTGGTGATCCTGTGAAAATCGGTACGACGAACACGGGACCCGGACAGGCGCCCCGTGCAATGCTTGCAATGAATCCTGCAGAGGTATTCGATGTCTGCTCAGCAGAGCCCTTTGGCGAAGCAGGTTCCCTTTTCCTCCCAGGTGATGCCGCCGTTGGAGTTCACCGCGCTCAATACATAAGTGGCACCGTCGACCGTGTCCGCATCACCCGTGGCCGTGATCACGCCTGCGACCAGTTCGACGGTCGAGACGTTTTCGCCGACCGCGTTGCCGGCAGTGATGTCGGCCGGAATGCCAGCGGCCCCGTCCGTACCGCCCCCGAGCAGGGTGACGGTGGCGATACGGCCGGACTGGAACGCGATGACGGCCGGCGTCTTGAACTCCGTCGTGGCCATGACCACTTCGGAGAATTTTGCACGCTTGGTGTAGGTCGCGTATTGCGGCACGGCGACGGCTGCGAGGATGCCGATGATCGCGATGACGATCATCAGTTCGATGAGGGTGAAACCTTTCTGCTGCTTGACCATGAACGGGGGGTTCTCGGGATGACGGGCCTTGTCGCCCGTGTGCGACGAATGGGGTGGTCCGGTCTGCCGAACCACGGCTACGAGGCTGCACCGCACGTGCCAGCGGCCGGTTGCCTCGTCACGGGTCGCAAAACGGCGAAGAATGTGAAGTAGCTTCCATTTATTCGGCGTCGGATAGACAGTTCCCGATTCGGTGCCGGGCATGTCGTGTCAACAGATGACGAACGGGACCGGTCCTCCTTGTCACTGTTTGACCACCGTGCGCGCTGGGCGCTGCTCCTCGATGCGCTGCTCGATGCGCTGCTCGATGCGCGACAACCGCGCGATCGTCGAGGCGTCACCGTCGAGTACCCGGGCGCGCGCCCGTGCCAGCTCGTGCACCGCCCGTTCAGGCTGTCCTGCCAGCACGTAGGTCTCGGCGGCACGGGCCGCGATCTCGCCGTTGTCCGGCAGGAGCACGGTCAGGCGGGAGACGATCGCTGCGGCCTCGTCGAATCGGTCGCCCTCCAGCAGGAGACGGTGATACTGGAACAGCAGGTGGGCGAGCCCTTTTTCGTTCAACTGGTAGGCGTTTCCGGGGAGGGCGGCATCGAACAACGTCCGCAGGTCCTGTGCGGTTGGTCGATCGTGCTTCCGGTCCGAAACGGCGTCCACCATCCGACCGAGCAGCAAGGCCACCGGCGGTGTGACGGGGTGCCGGGCGAGCACGTCCTGCGCACGAGTCAGCAACCCATCGTCGTGCAGGCCGGCGTGCCAGGCGATGTCCAGCCTGTGCAGCGCCAGGAGGGGGCTGTCTGGCAGGTACCGGTCCGCCTCGTCGAACACCGCGATCGCCTGTCGGTGCTGCTCGCGGCGCTGTAGCGCGGCCGCGAGTTCGATCCATGCGCGTTCCGAGGTCGGCGCATGCTCTGTGGCGTGAAGGGCGAGTGCCACGTGGTCGCCCCAGGTACGCGCATGGTGTGCGGTGGCCGTGGCGCCGAGGCCGGTGAACAGCAGGGTCGCCACGATCGGCAGACCCGTCCTGCCATGCCGTCTCGCCAGGTGCGTGCCCCCGGCAACGATGGCCAGCAGCCATCCGGCCGACCCGAGATAGTTCCTGTGCTCGAACACCAGCTCCAGCGGGATGGCCGTCGACTCGAGCAGGTGCGACGACAGGAACAGCAGCACTCCGAAGGCGCAGACCGGAGCTTGTCGCCGGGCCAGCACCGCCCCCCCCAGCAGAGCGCCGAGCACGACGGCGCACAGGAGCGCCACCGGACCTTGCATCGCGTCAGCACCGATGTGGTCGTGGAAGAACGTGAGCTGGGTGGTGTCCGGGATGGCGATCCATCCGATGTACTCGACCACGATCCGCGCCTGTGCCCAGAGCCGTTCCGTCAGGGTGAAGTCACGCGCCCCGTAGCCCTGGGCGATCGTGGCGAACCGTGTGGACAGGACCGCGAGCACCCCGATCACCGCCAGGCCGGACAGGGCGATGGCGGTGCGCGCTTGCCAGGGGCGGCGTTGACCCGGAACGGGGGCGAGCACGGTGAACTCCAGCAGCAGGAGATACAGCGGGATCAGCGCCCCGTTCTCCTTGCTGAAGCAGGCCAGCAGCGTGCAGGCGATCGTCGCCGCGGCCCAACCGGCGATGCGGGCCAGCCCGGTGGGATGCGTGGAGCGCATCCGCAGGTAGGCGATCAGCGCCAGGAGGGTGAACGTCGCGCTCATCAGCGCCATGCGCTGCACGACGTACATTACCGTGGAGACCTGCAACGGGTGCAGCGCCCACAGCGCCGCGACGATCAGCGCGACGGCGTTCGCGTGTGCGAGCGAGGCAGTTCCGCACACGGCGGTTCCAGCGATCCGGATCAGGGTGCGCACGAGAACGAGCACCAGCAGGGTGTTGACGAGGTGCAACGCCAGGTTGGTCGCCTTCATCGCGAAGACAGCGTCCTGTCCGGACAAGGTCCAGTTCAACGTGAAGCTCGCGACCGGCAATGCCCGGCCGAGCATGCCGCTCTCGTTCGACAGCGCGACCTGTGCCAGCCCTCGCCACGAGAACGCATCGAGCCTGGCACCGACGACATTGGTCATGTCGTCGAACAGCAACGGACCCGGCAGTGCCGACCAGTACAGCGCGATGCACAGCGCGCAGATCAGTGCGGCCGGTATCCGGACCGTACCGTCGAGTGTGTACCGGTGCGCCTCGAGGGGCATGCAGGAAGGCCTCGGGTGTGGCGTGCGGGTTGCCGTGCAAGTAGCACGCCGGTGCATCGACCGGTCACGCAGCCATGCGGAAGGGGAACCTGCCGCTGCCGCCTCGTTGCGCGGCGATGGTGCGCACCTTGCACGAGCGATCTCGTGATCAACGCCCCGGCTACCCGATGATGCGCTCGATGCAACGGCTCTCGATCGTCGTCCCCGCGCGCAACGAGGCGAGCGGCCTGGCGCTGTTACTGCCCGATCTCGTGACGCGTCACCCCGAGGCGGAGATCATCGTCGTCGACGACGGTTCGGATGACGGGACCGCCTCCGTCGCCCGAGGCACGCCGGGGGTATCCTGCATCTCGCACCCGGTGTCGATCGGCAACGGCGGAGCCGTCAAGACCGGTGCACGAGCCGCGACCGGTGACGTGATCGTCTTCATGGATGGCGACGGCCAACACCGGCCCGGTGACGTGGCCGCGTTGCTGGCGCGCATGGACGAGGGGTTCGACCTCGTGGTCGGCGCCCGTTGCCGCAGCGGACAGGCGTCCTCGTCGCGGGCGCTTGCCAACGCCGCCTTCAACCGCCTCGCCTCCTACATGACCGGCTTTCGGGTGGAAGATCTGACCTCGGGCTTCAGGGCGGTACGCCGCGAGAAGTTCCTGACCATCCTGTACCTGCTTCCCAACCGCTTTTCCTACCCGACCACCAGCACGATGGCATTCTTCCGCTCGGGCTACTTCGTGGCGTATCAGCCGGTCCGGGTGTTGCAGCGCGAAGGCAAGAGCCACATCAAGGTCTTTCGCGACGGCACGAGGTTCCTCATCATCATCCTCAAGATCGGTGCCCTGTTCTCGCCGATGCGCCTGTTCCTGCCGATCAGCGCAGCCCTGTTCGTGGCTGCCTCGGCCTACTACTTCTACACGTACGCCAGCGACGGCAGGTTCACCAACATGGGAATGCTCCTGTTCGTGGCCGCGCTGCTGACCTTTCTGATCGGAGTTGTCTCCGAACAGGTCTCGGCATTGCATTACAAGGATACCAGCAGGACTCCTCGCATCGCGACCAAGGCGGGCGACGTGGTCTCGGACGCAGCCGTTGCAGCGCCCTCGAATGTCGTCGCGCTGCACAAGGACGAAGCTGCTCGCGCTGCGGGTTGATGCGTGGTGATACCGGAACCTGCAACCGGACAGCCCCCCGTGGAGGTCCTGGTGGCCGGATGCCATCGCGCGACCGATGCGTACCCCAACGTGAAGTTCCGTCTGCGGGCGCTGCGTGCCGATCGGCGCTACACGGTCCGGAGCGTGTGCCACGCGGCGGGCTACGAGATCCGGTACGACTCGTGGGTGGGTCGTGCGGTCTCCGCGGTCGGTACCGGCATCCGGCTGCTGGTGCGATCGTTCCTGGTCTGCGCCGCGATCGTCAGGCACCGTGATCTGGCGCTGAGCTACGTGCCCTATCCGGCGGTGCCGGTGCTGTGGATCCTGTCCTTCGTGCCGCGTGCCCTTCGCCCGCGTCGCATCGTCGCGGACGCCTTCATCAGCCTGTACGACACGATCGTGTTCGACAGGGGGCTGGTCGGCCGCGGTTCCCCGCTCGCCGGTGCCTTGCGACGCATCGAGGCGCGAGCGCTCGGGCAGGCCGATCTCGTCATCGTCGACACGGTCCAGAACGCGGTGCACTACTCGACCATCCTCGATCTGCCGCGAGCCCGGTTCCTGCCACTGCCCCTGAGCACCGGGTTCGAGCGGATACGACCGAGCGTCTACGATCCCGGCCGCACCGCGCGGCTCCGCATCGTGTACGTGGGAACCATGGTGCCGTTGCACGGTGTGGACGTGCTGTGCGACGCACTCGGACAACTCGACCGGGCCCTGCCGATCGACGTCGAGCTGTACGGGGACGGGCAGTGCGCGCAGCGGGTCGCCGCCCTGGTCGAGTCGCTCGGGGGGGGCGGGCCGGAGGGCGGGTTGTCGGTCCGGTGGCAGCGGGGGTGGTGTCCGCCCCGCGACCTGATCCGCATCCTGGGCGATGCCGATCTGTGCATCGGCATCCTCGGGACTTCCGCGAAGGCCATGCGGGTGTGGCCCTACAAGAATTACCTGTACATGGCGTGCGGGCGGGCGCTGGTCACGGCGAGAACCCCGGCCAGTCGAGCCCTGCTCGGCGGGCGGGCCGACCTGAGCCCCTTTCTCGAGGTGGATCCCGGCGACGCGACCGGCCTGGCCGCGCTGTTCGAACGCCTGGTGCTCGACAAGCCGTCCTTGCTCCGGGTGGCCCGCGACGCTCGATCGCTGTTCGACGAGGCGTTGTCCGCGACCGCCATCGCCGACCGGCTGGACGCGGCGCTGCGAGGCACGGCGTGATCACCCCTTGTGCACGCTACGGTGTCGGGGCCCTGGTGGCGTGCGGCATGTTCGCCCTGTCATGGGTGGTCCTGGAGCGCATGGAGGGCGCGCGCAGCTCGCTCGACGCCCTGTCGTGGTTCGACCTGGCCGGGTTCTACGCCGGTATCGCCCTGTCCTACCTGCTCGTGTTCGTGCAGTGGACGCAGTTCAGCGACCTGGCGGGCAGGCGGCGCACCCGGTCCGATGCCTTCGTGGACACCGGACTTCTCGCGCTGGCCAAGTACGTCCCGGGGAAGGTCTGGGGCGTGATGATGCGCGGTGCGGTCAGCGGGCAACGCGTCTCGGTCAAGCGCGAGCACGTCTGGCGATCGTTCTCCGAGCAACTGGCGACCCTGCTGTTCGGCGTCATCGTGCTGGGCGGCTTCCTGCTGGTCGCCTCCGCCATGCGCACCGATCTGGCACTGGCTGGTTGCGCCGTCCTGTTCGCGGCGGGTTGTGCGGTGCTGCCCCGTCTGGTGCGAGCGGGAGGAGAGGGCGGGCCGGCGCTGCCGGTTGCCCGGCTGGTCGTGCTCGGCGTCGGCTACTGCGCCCTTTGGCTGGCAAGCGTGCTGCCGTTCGTGATCGTGGTGGTGAACCTGTCCCTGCCCGCCCCCGACGAGCTGGTCCCGATCGTCGCCGCCTTTCTCGCATCCTCGATTGCCGGGTGGATCGCCATCGTGGCCCCCGCCGGATTCGGGGTGCGCGAGGCGGTGTTCGTGTTCGCGCACCCCTCCCGGGCCATGGTGCAGGAAGGTCTGGGATGGATCGTCCTGCACCGCGCCCTGTTCACCCTGTTCGATCTCCTGTTCGGCGTGGCGGCCATCATCGTGATCTGTCTCCGGAACAGGGTGTCCGGACGATGAGCCTGGATGTCGCGTCGCCCGCGCCGAGATTGCTGTCGCGCCTTCTCGCGCTGCGCGATCTCGGGCGGTATCCGGTGCTGCGGGCCGGTGGTGCACTCGACGTGATCGAGATCGGTGCGGGTCTGGGCGATGCCGCCGCCCTGGTGGCGGACGAGCTGCCCGTGAACCGCCTGGCGTTGTTCGAGCTGTCGGCCCGGGCGCGGCGGGTCCTGTCCGAGCGATTCGACGGTGACGCCCGGGTGACGATCGCCCGGGACGTTCTCGTCGGCACGGACCGGTTCGATCTCGCCCTGTGCTTCGAGGTGATGGAGCATGTGGAGGACGATGCCGAGTTCCTCGGCACGATCCGCGATCGGCTGCACGGAACGGGTCTGTTCATCGGTTCGGTACCCGCTCACGCACGGCTGTGGGGAGCGGGGGACGTGCTTGCCGGCCACTTTCGTCGCTACGACGAACCCGTGCTGCGCGAGCGGCTCGACGCGGCAGGCTTCGATACCCTCGAGATGGTCGGCTACGGCTCTCCGGTGTCGTGGTTGCAGCCGATTCGCGAACGTCACTACGCCCGGCGGCTGGCCGGCGTGCAGGCCCATGACAAGCTATCGGGCACGCTCGCCAGCGGTGTCTCGCGGGAGCTCGTCGATCGATTGCCGAAACGCCCCGTGGAGGCCCTGGTCCGCTGCGCTCACGCGCTGCGGGTGCTACCCGGGGTGAAACGCCACGATGACGGGTGGCTGTTCGTCTGCCGCGTTCGTCCGGACGCGGCGGCCCGCTCCTGACGGGCGCTCCAGGCGGGCGTTCGTGGTCCGGACCCTCCCGGTCCGTCTCAGGCCGCCCGGTCCCCCGAATCCTCCAGGTCCAGGCGCTTGATGCGGTAGCGCAGCTGGCGGTAGGTCAGGCCGAGCAGGGTCGCGCTGCGCTTGCGGTTCCATCGGGTCGCCTCGAGGGCAGCGAGGATCGCATCGCGCTCGGTGCTGCCCTCGATGCGATCGTGTACCCGGGAGCCTGAAACTCGCGATGGTGGAGGGGGCGAGCTCTCCAGCTCCAGATCATCGGCCTCGATGACGGTGCCCGACGCCATGGCGCACGCCCGCTCCAGGATGTTCTCCAGCTCGCGCACGTTGCCGGGAAAGTCGTGCGAACGAAGGCGGTTCAACGCACCGTCGGTCAGGATCGGTGCTTCGGGACCGCTACCGGCCGCCATTCTCGACATGATCGACGTCGCCAGCATCGGTATGTCGGTCGGGCGGTCCCGCAGCGCCGGCGAACGTACCGATATGACGTTCAACCGATAATACAGATCCTGCCGGAACACGCCCGATTCGACCAGCGTCGCCAGGTCGGAATGGCTCGCGCTGAGCAGACGCACATCGACGGCGCTCTCCTCGGCCGCACCGACGGGACGAACGGACCTTTCCTGGATGACGCGCAACAGCTTGACCTGCATGTGCAGTGGAAGCTCGGCGATCTCGTCCAGGAACAGGGTTCCCTCGTTCGCGGCGCGGAACAACCCTTCCTGGTCCCGATGCGCGCCGGTGAAGGCTCCCTTGCAATGGCCGAACAACTCGCTCTCCATCAGCTCGGCAGGGATCGCTCCGCAGTTGATCGCGACGAACGGTCCGTCGGCACGCGGACCGTTCGCGTGGATCAGCCTGGCGACCAGTTCCTTGCCGGTACCGGATTCACCGGTGATCCAGACCGGGGCATTGGTGCGCGCGACCCTGGCGATACGCTCGCGCAACTGGAGCATCGAGGGCGAGGTGCCGATCAGCCGTTCTCCGTCCACCAGAGCGGTACCGATCTCGCCGTCTTCGACGTCGCTCGGTTCGTGCGGAGGGGGCCGATGGTCCGGATCGCTCTTCCCGCGGGCCGGCGTGCCGTCGGATCGATCGTCCCGCCGCGTCGGTGCAGGATCCGGATGACGCAACCGCAACGCCTGCAGCGCCATGTTTCGCAACACGGTCACGTCGACCGGTTTCGACACGAAGTCGAACGCCCCGTTCTTCATCGCCTCGACAGCGGCCCCCATCTGTCCGTGCGCGGTTATCACCGCGATCGGCAGCTCCGGATAGGTGCGTGCCAGCTCGGCCACGAAATCCACACCGTTGCCATCCGGCAGGCGCATGTCGGTCAGGCAGGCGTCGATCGCGTAGGCAGCCAGCAGCTCGCGCGCCTCCCCCAGGTTCGCCGCCGTGTGCACGTCGATGCCGATACGCGACAGCGACAGGTCGACCAGCTGACGGATGTCGGCCTCGTCGTCGATGACGAGCACGGTCCCGGCGGTCGCACCGCTCACGCCGCCATCCCCCGCACCCCCGACAACGTGATCCGGAACTGCGCGCCCTCGGCCCTGGGCTCGCAGGCGATCGATGCCCGGTTCGCCGCGCACAGCTCGCGCACGATGTACAGCCCCAGCCCCGTGCCTTCCTCGCTGGTCGAGAAG
>ENA-ORXT01004447-ORXT01004447.1-marine-metagenome-genome-assembly--contig:-NODE-4447-length-14460-cov-70.224918_pt1 | contig 14460 bp, 9 predicted proteins | sample MGYA00237868_ERZ511482 | MGnify/ENA metagenome assembly ERZ511482 | reverse complement strand
ATGTACGAAGCCAAAGGGACCGAATCCCGAACCCGCAATTTTTGGGGATTTGAACGAAAAATTCCGAAAAGTTTTTACGATGGAACCACCGGAATTGTTCCCGTCGATGAGACAATTAAAATAGTATTGCGCGACGGCTACTGTCATCACATTGAACGCTTAATGGTATTGGGTAATTTTATGTTGCTCTGCGAATTTCATCCTGACGAAGTGTATCGTTGGTTTATGGAAGTTTTTATAGATGCCTACGATTGGGTGATGGTGCCCAATGTATACGGAATGAGCCAGTTTGCCGACGGTGGCTTTTTTGCGACCAAACCGTACATCAGTGGTTCGAACTATATCATGAAAATGAGCAACTATAAAAAAGGAGATTGGCAACTAGTGTGGGACGGACTCTTCTGGCGATTTATGGACAACAACCGTGACTTTTTTCTGAAAAATCCAAGACTGGGAATGTTGGTGCGGACTTTCGATAAAATGAATCCGGAACGGAAAGAAACGCTGTTGACAAATGCCGAAGCTTTCTTAGCAGACCTCTCGTAGCTGGGGCATAGTAAGCGCAAATGAAGGGGGCAATAATTGGTCACCTTTGTAAAATTGGCATCGCGTAAGACGAAATCAATTAACCGGTTTTTACTAATTAACCAATTAACGGCTAACTACAGCGCAGCGTCTCTAAAAACAAAACTTACTGTTGTCGAAACACCCGGCTTGCTTTGCAGGTAAAATAAATTTTGCGACATCTTTGCGATTGCTTGCAACTTGGCCAGTCCCATGCCTACACATTCTGTATCTTCCTGCGTGGTATAAGTGTAGAATGGACTTTGTACGTTTTCGGGGTCATCCTCAATTCCCCGGCCATTGTCCTGAATGGTCAATACCAGATCGTTGTCTACTTTTTTAGAGGAAATTTTAATCTCCAGATCTTCTTTGTTGGCGTTATGTCGAATGGCATTATCGATCAGGTAGCTAAAGATATTGGTCAGGTATTTTTCGTCAAAATGAACGCTTGGAAAATTATTAAAGTCGTAGGTTAACTTGGGTTGATACTTGTTAATTAAATGCACCAGTTGAAATTGTGCTGTTTCATAGGCTGCCTCAAAAGATACCGTTGTTTTATCCGGAAAGGGTAGGGTATAGATGTCAATTAAATGGACAAGTTCGTTGATGGTTTTTTCCATTTTGATGGTCGCTTCATCCATCAGTTGCAGACCATTGTCTAACAGTTTTTTCTCCTGTGTTCTTTGGAGTAGTTGACTGTAAGAACGAATGATAAAGAGCGGAGAACGGAGATCGTGTCCGGCGGCGTGTACTGTTTTATGAAGAAAGGAATTGGTGACGGTAGCTACAGGTAGAGAAGAAGAGGTAGGCACAGATTGATTGCCCAGTTTATGCTGAATTTCTTTTTTTAGTTGAATTCTTGTACTCATGCTGTGTTTTTATTGGAGGATGTTCCCTCAAGTATGTCTGCGCGTTTTAACCTTCCTGTCTGACTGGTCATCAAAGGCAGGCTTCAGGACCGAGGTGTGGACGGCCAGAGACACTCTTAACTGAACGATCCCTGTTGTTGTTTAGGGAAGGTCTAATTGTATAATATTTTATATTCTTTAATCCCTTTGCGACAAGTATATAACTGCCTTTACGCAAAGCCATAACAATGTAAATTTACATATTAATGTTTACTGCTTTAATGAAAAATAGTTTCAATAATTTATAAAATACCATATATATGGTACTAAGTTTATACAAAGCATTTGAACTACTTGGAAGTTTTAAACAACTCTAACAGGCATTAAGTAAAAGGTAATATGGGCGCTGTTATTTTTTAGTCTGAACAAGGCTAAAAATCCGGAGTTATGCCACTTGTTGTCGCCTTTTTGACAATTCTTTCTGGCGTAAAGTCAGTAATTTATTTTGCTCCCTCAAAAGACTATTAGTCTTTTTTAATATCTGGATCTTTTCCATAATACAGGCAGTCTGATTTTCTTTAAGTGCTTTAATATCTATTTTTATAGTATTTAGCCTTTCTGCAATGTGATAGTATTCCCTTTGACACATAGTGATAATTCTTTTTAGTAAATATTCGCCGACTGGTAGTCTGAGCTCATTTTTTTTAATAATGTTTTTAATAAAAGATTAAGGTGTTAAATGTTAGATTCGATACTTTTTCTTGTGTTAAATATTGTATTATTGTCTAATACAAAAAAAATGCCATAACATAGTAAATTATTAAATATAGATAATTAAAATATCTATTTAGGTAAATTATTGATTTTAAAAATCATCATGAAAACCTGATCATGTTGCAAAATAGTCAATGACTTAGTTAAATGAACTGGTTTGTCCAATGTAAGGAGTGGCGGAAAAAGAGGAAGTATAGAATCGTCATTTATTTTGTCAACATTCCTAAGGAATGACTTAAGAAAAAAGAACTATGTCGGTTCTGAAAGGTTTGAAAAGCAAACACGGAAACATATAATTAGCAACGTAAAGTCCAATAAGGATCAATTAAAAAATAAGTTATAAAGGTTTAAGTCGGTTAATCGGTCCGGCTGGGCAGAGTAGTAGCAAAAGAAGCAGTCAAAAGTGTAAAGTTATTTTTGAAGGGTTCCTCACCCCCTAATTAATTTGTAGTTCCTTATTTTCTGGTAAATGAGGATAAATATGATCTTTAAAAGTACTATCATCGAAAGGTTTGGCAATAAAACCAGAAACACCACTCATCATCTCTGCCCGATTGATATCAGCAGAGTGAATACTCGTACTATAAATAAACAGACGGGTTTTAGTATGTTTTGCGCTAAATTTTTCAGCATAAATCTTTGCAAATTCAAAGCCATCCATTAGTGGCATATTGATATCTACCACTACGATATCAGGAAATTCATCCTTTCCCAATTTTTCCAGCGTCTCAATTGCCTGATGAGCAGAATTGATAAAATTGGGAATTAATGGAATGTCTGTTAATTGAAACAACAATTTCAGATAATTAATCTCTGTCTTGGAATCGTCAACAAATAAAATATTCCAGTTAGATGATGGCATTTTCATGAATATTTAACGGTTTAATAAATACTTTAAATTGGGTACCTTTTTTAAGGTTACTTTCTACTTCTATCCTTCCTCCATTTTTACGAACAACGTTATTGATAATACTTAAACCGATTCCGGTTCCTTCTCGTTCTACAGTAAGTCGCTTAAATGGTTGAAATAGAAAGTGTCCATAACGGTTTAGATCAATACCAATTCCATTATCGGAAACTTTTATTACGAAGAACTCAAATTCTTGTTGCACCGAAACTTTAATTTTTAACGGTTTATCATAATCCCGATATTTGAGCGCATTGCTCATCAGGTTGTAAAAAATACTGGTGATATAAGCTGGAATAAAACTAATGGTTAGGTCTTCCGGAATATCTACTGTTATTTCTGCATTTGTGCTTTTAATGTCGTATTCGACTTGCTCAATAATGTCGTTAAAAGACTCAAGTAAATTAATCTCACGGGAAATTCGATTGTTATTTTTCTGAAAATCAATCATTTCAATTAGCCCGGTTAGTGTCTTTTCCAGTCGCTTCACACAGGAAGATATTTCTTGAAAAACAACTTCTTTTTTGCTGGTATCTTCAATTTTAGGGAACAAACCCAGCATTCCTTTGATCTGCGTAATGGGTGCGCGTAAATCATGTGCCGCTCCGTGTACAAAGCTGTCGAGATAGCTATTGATCTCCTTAAGTTCTGAATTTCGGACAGCGAGCTCCTGCGAACGATCTGCTACCTGCTTTTCCAGTGAAACACCCATTTGCCGCAGCTCCAGTTCTTTTTCCTTCAGCTCCGTTACGTCTCGTGTAATAAATGCCAGGCCTTGTATCTCTTTTTGGACAATTACCGGTGTTACCGTGGCCGAAAACCATTGTTTTTTACCTTTTGTACGCTCAATTTCAAAATGGAAAAAACTGGACGGCTCGCCTTCCATTACTTGTTCCATCGCCAATCTGAGCACTTCTCCATAAGGATGAGGCATTAGCTTTAGAAGCGATTGGTTGACTACTTTTTCTTTAGAGAATCCGGCAAAATCATGATTAGAAGAGGTTATTTTACCATTCATGTCCAATAACATAATACCATCGTACGAATTCTCAAATACAGCCCGATACTTTTCTGCTACTTCCGTAAATTTATCAGTTGCTTTTTTCAACTCATTGATTGGAATAAAGGTCAATACTGCTCCAGCCACTTGTCCGGCATCTGTTCGATAGGGCAGCACGCGCATCAGATAGTGATTGTTTTTCTCGTCCTTTATTTCTTTTTCAAATACAACTAGCTTATTAACAACATTTTCGATTTCCGGATAGATATTTTTATCTACAAATGAATTCGCAAATCCTGTAATGGATCGCCCAATATCGGTATCAAGCAGCGCAAACTGTTTGATAATGGCTGGAGTAAAACGCCTGATATTCAAATCCTGATCCAGGAAAATACTGCCAATCTCCGTACTGTTCAGCAGGTTGTCCAGATCATTGGTCGTAGTAATTAACTGGTTTACCTTATTTTGTAATTCCGTATTAACGGTGTATAATTCTTCATTGACTGACTGCAATTCCTCATTGGTACTCTGTAGCTCTTCGTTGGCCGCCAACAGTTCTTCGTTAGAAGCTTGCAATTCTTCGTTAGCCATTTCCAGTTCCTGAACAAGTACCAGCTTTTCCTGCCGCATTTGCCGCAATTCCCGCTGAATAATCTTTACTTTTTCTACTTTTAAAGTTTCTTTGGGAATAATCAGGGTTGTTTTTTCTGCTTTCTCTACTGGACTTTCTAAATCAAAGAAAAACTCAACAATGAAAATTTGTTGTTCAACATCGTACTCATCCTGTACCGCAGTGAATTGCATATTCAGAATAGTAGATACTTTGTTTTTTTTATAATTAATATTTTCGTAAAGGTTGATCTTGCCGTTGTCCTTGCATCTTTGAATACCATTTTTAAATGTAATTAACTCATCGGCACCAACCATCTCCTTCAGATTGAAGTATCCGGATACGCGAGGAAAACTGAGAATAGAATCTACATTTCCATTGGTTAACAAAATATCCAGGTCTTCGTTGATCAGAATACAGGTAGGCGCAAACTGTTCAATGAGTATCTTGGTATAGTATTTATCTTTGATGATTGGCTTCTCCAAAGCGACTTTGAATGGAGCCAGTGCACTTTTCTTGGGGACGACCCGATGGTCCAGTTTGGTGTCTGGTTCTCTGGAGAATGCAGGTTGCAGTTGTTTTTCTTTCGCGATATTCTGGTAAAGATTCCACCTCGAAGAAATTGTTTTAAAGGATTTTTTAAATTCACCAATGGATTCACTAGGCCCTAAAAACAAATATCCTTTGTAATTAATCGCAAAATGAAAATTGGAAAGCAGGATTCGCTGATTCTTGTTGTTTAGATAAATCATCATGTTTCGGCAAGTAACCAGATCCAGATTGATAAATGGCGGATCGTACAAAGCATCGTGTACGGCGTAAACAATAGTTTCCCGCAGGGTCTTAACAACGGAATACTTCGTCTTTTCACTATTGATTGGTTCGAAATACTTTTTTAATAAATTATTGGGAACCATTCCCAAAAGGGACCCATCGTACACCGCTTCACTGGCCACGGTAATAGCAGATTTGTCAATATCCGAAGCAAATATTTTGATGGGATTTGAAAGGTGGTTTTCTTCCAGATATTCCTTGAGGAGAATGGCAACGGTGATGGCTTCCTGCCCGGTAGAACAGGCGGCAATCCAAATTCTGATCTGGTCACGGGGAGATTTATTTTGTAAAATACCCGGAATAATTTCATCTTTAAACTGGTCAAAAGCTTCCGAGTCACGGAAAAAGTGCGTAACGTTAATTAAAAATTCTTCTTGTAGAATATTTATTTCTTCTGGATCTTTTTTTAGATACTTCAGATAAGCTGCCAGGTCGTGCTGCTTGGTAATAAACATCCGTTTTTCCATTCGGCGGATCAGCGTACTGTGTTTATAGTTTTTAAAATTTATACCCGTTTTTAAATATATTTCTGAAATTATTTCTTCGAATAAAGGAGGAAAGTCATCTTTCTCCGGGTTGATAATTAAAAAAGTAGTTTTTCTTTCTTTCCCTTCATTGATGCGCATCAGTTCCCTGGCCAAAGCGTAGGGCGGCAGGACAAAATCAATTTTTCCCGAAGATAAAGCCGCCATCGGCATGCCATCAAATTGTGCATGGTGCGGATCTTCAACCATTACGGTACCACCCGATTTTATGATGGTTTGAATTCCTTTGGATCCATCCGATCCGGTCCCGGATAAAATAATTCCAACCGTACTTTTTCCTTTTTCTTTTCCCAGGGAGTGAAAAAATAAATCTATAGGCAGGTTGAGTGTCGACCCTTCACTACGCTTGATAGGTTTTAGCATATTATTTTTCATCACCACGTTAAACTTACTGGAAATAAGGTAAATATGGTTGGCCTGGATAAGCGTAGGTTGGTCGATGATGGTAATTTTCATTCCCGTATGCTTAATCAGCAACTCATTCATCATACTTTTAAAGTCTGGCGACAAATGCTGGACAACGACAAAAGCCATCCCCGTTTTATCAGGTATATGATCAAAAAACTCTGTGATAGCTCTCAATCCTCCGGCGGAGGCACCGATGCCGACAATTCGTTCTAGCTTATTCATGTTTTTTTATTGGAAATGTTTTGTAAAAAAAAAACTCAAAGGCTTTTTGCACCCTTGAAAAATGCCTTTGAGTTTTTCTAAAGAAATTTTTTCTAAAGCTAGTATGTTTGAATTAATTTAAAATTACGATAATATTTGTATATTACCAACTTTTTACATATTTGATATGTCACAATGAGTGTTGCTCCAGTACTTTCCGCGACCAGCCTAGAAAAAAATTACATTTAAAAATGCACTATTCCTTTCGAGTGGCAAAACTTTAGTTGAATTCATGATTATAGAGGTAATATTGACGGGATCCTTTGGGGTTGGAAAATCTTCCATTTTTAATCGGATTGTTCACGACGATTTTAGTAATAAATATTACGGAACGATGGGGGTACGGGTCAATGAGAAAACATTAGAAGAGCACGATGTAACGTTGAAATTATGGGATATCGCTGGCGAAATCCAGCAACAGAAGGTTCCCAAGATTTATTTCGCAAAGAAAAATGTAATCTTATACATCGTTGACATTACCAGACCTTTTACCTTCAGAAATATTTTGGAGGATGTTCGATATCTTAAAGAAAATGCCGGGTACAGTATCATTAAAATAGTTGGAAATAAGAAAGATTTATTGGATGAAATGGATTTATTGAAAGTTCAGCAGGAAGAATTACCAGTTACACTCGATGAAGTTATTAGTGCCAAAACGGGTGAGAATATTATCGCTCTATTTAATAAATTAGTGGAGGAAGTTCTGACAAAAAGTAAAAACACCTAAAATAATTTGGAAGATCAGGAAAGGTTTAAGATAATTATTACAGATAACAATCCTATCGTCGTTGAAGGGTTTATTTCTCTGTTTAATCAATTTCCTGAAAAAGAAATTATCGGTATTGCCCATGATGGTAGAGATCTTTTGACCTTATTACAAAAAAAACAGGGAGCGGATACATTATTCCTCGATCTGCATCTACCGGGTACAAATATCTACCGACTCATCAAAGATTTGGTGGTGGAACATAATTACCTTAAAATTATCGCTTTTTCCAGTTATACGATGCCCAAACTGGTCCAGGATGTTATGGAGTTTGGGGTACACGCCTATTTATCAAAATCCGCATCCCTCAACGAAATTGCTCATGCGATCGAACGGGTACACAAGGATGAACGTTTTATTAGTACGTCTGTTTATCAAAAAGACATAAAGTCCCGATCCGAAGAAAATCAGTTTTCTCTTGAACTGGAAGGGAAACACCTGCATTTTTCGACTTTGACCGAACGGGAAATGGATATCATTATATTGTTAGGTCGGGGATTCTCCAATAGTGATATCGCTACAAAACTCTACATGAGTAAGCAGTCGATCGAATCCCACAAAAAAAATGTTATGAAAAAATTGAAAATGAAAACAAATAGTCAGCTAATCCATTTTGCCGAACAGCAAGGACTGCTTTAATTTCAATTTAAAATCTGCTGGGTTGTCATTCCCATTGAGGTTGCTATTGCAATTGAATTGTTTTTTGCTCTTCTCACCTCCCAGCCTCCCAAGTGAGTAGCTGCCACCCGCTCTCTGATGATTGATTCCTTTCTCTTTTTTTCTCGTTGAGCTTTAGGCCATTCTAAATTGACTGGTCCAATTATAGGACTGATTTCTCTCCTTTAGCGGGGTTGCGCGTGGGGTTTTCCTTTAGGAGTTTAGAGGTGCGCGCTAGCAAATTGATTACATCTAGTATTCTCCAATACTAACCATCTCCCCCGCTCGTTTAGACGTCCCGTCTAGAAACGGGCTTGCATTCTAATTCCTCTGCGGAATAAACACCCGCACCGTCGTCCCTTCCCCGACAACACTCTCTATCCGAATATCCCCCTCATAAGTTAGCAATGTGTTTTTTAGCATACTCAGTCCTACCCCTACCCCCGAACGATCTGGATGCAGTCGCTGGAAAGAAACGAAGAGCTTATCTCCATACTTTGCCAAATCTATTCCCGTCCCGTTATCTTTAACCGAAAATACAAAATGAGGCCCCTCCCGATACGTTTCCACTGAAATAACAGGGACGATATCCTCCCGCCGGAATTTAATAGCGTTACTCAACAAATTATGAACAATACTGGACATGATCATTCTGTTAAAAAAAAGATTTTCTGCTGTTGCAAAACCAGTCGTTATCGTTGCTTCAGTTTGGGAAATATTTTCACTTAGTAATTGGTTGACTTCCGTAAATACTTCCTCCATCTTGATGGACTCCATTTTACTATGGGGTAAAACATGCAGGTCGACAAAGTCAGAGAATCCCCGAGCAGTGTTACTTAGTTTCTCTAAACAATCATCTATTAATTGAGCCGCTTGCTCCTTCTTTTTTGAGTCGTTTGTATTTCTGTTATACTCAATAATATTTTTTAATTGTGCAACTGGCGAAAGCAAATCGTGCCGAAGACCACGCATAAAATTAGTCAGAAAACCACCGTGGTCTTTTGCGAATAAGTCGGTTTGTACGATCTCCCTGGTCCTCAGTAACAACTCTTCTTCTATTCGTTGACGCTGATTTTCGGCAGTGGATACGGCGGATTTATAATCAGTAATATCCGTAAATTCAACTAAAAATATGGCTGCTACCTCCCTAGAAATAGGGCTGATTGTCAACTGAAACCAATAGTCTGTTCCTCGTTCGGTGAAAAGTACATCGTGACGAATAATTTTGTTATGAACAATGGACTCCCTCAGTATTTTGGGAGATACTTCTCGCGTTATTTCGGAAAATACATCGGATAAAAGGGTGCCCTTCTCAAGTGAAAAAATTAGGTTAAGATCGTTGGCCATCAGAATGGTTCCATCTATATCGATGATTGCTTTACCTCCTTTGGGAACATTAACGCCAAGGAATATTTGATAAGCTTCTAGCAGGACATGATAATTTTCAATCTGCATTATTTCTGGGGTATATATAATATTTAGGAAAAAAATAGTACCTTTCCAAAGATAAGCATTTTAGTTTATATGATTTTGAAAAGCGTAATTAAAATAGAGCATCACCGAACACCTGATTCTAAAAATTTCTAGTAAAAAATGGCGGAGCAAAAGAACAAAAAAAAGGTCCCAAAAACAAAAGTAAAAAGTAAAAAAAGCAAGGAAATTGTTAAGCGAAAAGTCATACCGGAAGTTTTTCCCGCACAGGAAAAAGAATCTTCCTTTTATATTGTCGGAATAGGTACGTCGGCGGGTGGTCTGGAAGCACTTGAGACATTTTTTAGAAATTGTCCCAGCGATACGGGACTAGCTTTTATCATCGTTCAGCACCTCTCACCCGATTATAAAAGTCTGATGCCGGAATTGCTGTCTCGTCACACCAAGATGGAGGTCACCGAAGCGAAGGACAAACAGGAGGTAAGGTCTGATCATATTTATCTGATACCCGGTAGTAAAAATTTAACCATTAGTAAAGGTAAAATTCATCTGATTAACCGTCCGCCTAGCGCGACGCTGAATTTTTCGATTGATATCTTTTTTCATTCCCTGGCCATCGAGCAAAAAGATCGCGCCATCGGAATTATTCTTTCTGGTACTGGATCAGATGGAACCAAGGGAGGAAGATCGATCAAAGAGGTGGGAGGGACCATGTTTATTCAAAATCCGGAGGACGCTCGTTTTGACGGAATGCCGCGTAGTGCAATCGGGGGTGGCCTGGCCGATTTTATTTTAACGACGGCGGAAATGCCGGATGAACTGACCCAGTTTGTCTCTCATCCGCAATTTGCCAGAACGATTACAGGTGTAGATTTAGGAAAAAATCTGGAGTCAATTGACCGTATTCTGAAAATCCTGAAAAACCATACAAACTACGATTTCTTTTCCTATAAAAAACCGACCCTGTTACGACGTACCGCCAAGCGGATGAATATTACCAAATGTGATTCGGTAGAGAGTTATATTGATTTTTTATATGATAATCCCGATGAAAAACATATTCTGGTAGACGAATTTTTGATCGGCGTTACCAAGTTTTTTCGAGACTCGGCGGCCTATCGAATTATGAGAGATCAGGTGATCCCGGATATCGTGGAAGAAAAAAGGTCTAAAAATCAACCGATAAAAATATGGGTGGTGGCCTGCTCTACGGGCGAAGAGGCTTATTCTTTGGCCATTCTATTCGACGAATATATATCTAAAAAGAAGTATAAGGTACAATACAAAATATTTGCCACCGACATTGATGGTAAATCAATTGATATTGCCACCAAAGGGTACTATCCCGAAAATATCGCCACGGATATATCACCCGATCACCTGGCAACGTATTTCATCCGAAAAGATAATAAATTTCAGATCCAGCCTACCATCCGAAAAAATATCATCTTCTCTACGCACGACGTTCTCCAGCATCCCCCCTTCAATAAAATGGACCTGATCAGCTGCCGAAACATGCTGATCTATATTGATGCGAATGTCCAAAATAAAGTACTTGCCAATTTGCATTATGCGCTTAATAAAAATGGTTACCTTTTTATGGGTAGCTCCGAGAGCCTTGGCGCACTCAGCAAGAACTTTAAAAGCCTGAGTACAAAATGGAAAATTTATCGCAATGTCTTACCGACTAAATTAGTAAATATTGAGTCAAATGCTTGGCGATTTGATAATAAAGTACCGACTATTGCCAGGCGTTCCCGACAGGCAGTTAATGTGGAAGATAAAGCGATTAAAGCGGTTAATCGGGACTTGCTGCTGGAAATGGAAGCTGCTTGTGTTTGTGTAGATGAACATTTTGAGGTGCTTTATACTTCTGGCAGGTTTAAAAATTATATGTCTATTCCGGATGCCGGATTTACCAATAATCTGTTAAAATTATTACCAAAGGAATTGGTGATTCCCGTCACCATGGCTGTTAGAAAGTTGAGTAAGAATGAGTCTGAACCGATTTATAAAAATGTCCAACTCTCAAGTGGTAAGACGATAAAGAAACTTCGACTTATCATGAAGGTGCTTCCTTTGGATGTACATAGTCAACGTAGTTTTTTAATTACAATTATTGAAAAATCGCAACGGGCACTGACCGAAAAAGAGGAAGAGAAATACGAGCAGCCGAACACTACTATAAACCACGAAGAAGTCGAGGAACTGAGAGAGGCCCTCAACGAAACCAGAGAAAATTTACAATCATCCATCGAAGAACTGGAGACCTCCAATGAGGAAATGCAGGCTACCAACGAAGAGCTATTGGCTTCTAACGAAGAGCTACAAAGTACCAACGAAGAGTTACAGTCGCTGAACGAAGAACTCCATACCGTCAACGCGGAATTACAGGAAAAAAATATTCAACTACTAGAAGCTAATGCTGATATTGAAAATCTGATGGTCAATACCAACATTGCGACCATCTTCCTGGATCGGGATTTTAATATCCGAAAATTTACCCCTGCAATTAAAGAACATTTTCAACTCCTGGATAGTGATGTAGGAAGATCTATTGATCATTTTTCCGGTACGATGGGAGGCGACGACCTGGTAAAGTATGCCAAGGAGGTGCTTAAAACTTTGACGCCCTTTAGATTAGAATTTCAAAATAATCACGACGTCTGGTTTATGTTACAAATATTTCCCTACCAAACACAAAGCAACCTGATCGCCGGAGTAGTGGTCAACTTTATCAATATCAACGAGCTAAAGGAAACCATCAACGAAAAAGCAAAACTAAATGAGTACATTGCTCACTTGACCCAAAATTCTCCGGTAGCTATCTATGTGTATGATGTGAAAAAGCAACAGAACATTTTTACGACTAAATCCCTCTGGGAAACGGCTGGTTGTTCTAAAACGGAAGCAGCTACTATGGAACCGGAATTATTGCCTAACATTATCCATCCGGATGATTACGAGCGGGTGATGAATTATTATAAAAAAGTGGTGCTAACCCTCAAAGGCAAACAGACTGCCACTTTAGAATACAGAATCATTCACCTTAAAACGCGAAAATTTATATGGATGCGTACGATGGATAAGATACACGCCCGGGGAGCAAAAAATCAGGTAATCTCTATTTTAGGCGTTAGTCAGGAAATTACCACAATTAAGGGAATGGAAGAACAAATTCTGATCACGCAAGAACGGGCTAAACTTGCTGTACAGGGTACAGGAGCAGCGCTGTGGGAGTGGAGTGATCCGTCAAAAGATGATGCCTGGTGGTCTCCCGAATTTTACAAACTTTTGAGCTATAGCCCCAAGAAAATGAAGGCTTCTTACGGTGCTTTATTAAGCTTGATTGAGCCCGAATTTATTGAAGCATTTCTGGAAGATATGAGGCTGCATCTGGAGGAGAAGGAACCATTCGAGATGGAACTGAAATTGAAAACCTGCAAAAAAGAGTATTGTTGGTTTAGAATAAACCTGCAAGCTCAATGGGATCGAAATGGTAAGGCTACTAAAGTGGTAGGAATTATATTTGATATTAATGAAAAGCGACAATTACTGGATAATATTGAAGAGCAAAAAGCCAGACTCGATGCTATCTATAATAACGCCCTTACTGGAATTACATTATCGGATGCCAATGGAGTGATTGTAAGCGCTTCTAAAGGAGTCGAGAGAATTTTAGGTTATCGCCCTAAAGATTTAATTAGCAAGACATTCGTAGAAATTACCTACAAAGAGGAAGTCGACCTCAGTCTTGGTCAGTTTCAAAAGCTAAAAAATGATGAAATTCAGTATATGCGAATTGATAAGCGATATATCTGTAAAGATAAAAGCGTTAAGTGGGTAGACGCCAATATTACTAAAACAATTATTGCGGGTGAAGAGTATTATCTTTGTGTAATGGTGGACGTAGAGAAACGGAAAAAAGCAGAGGGTGAAATGCGTATCCTCAATCAGGAACTGGAGCGATTTGCTTACCTTGCCTCACATGATCTTAAAGAACCGCTACGGACCATCACCAGTGTCACCGAACGATTAAAAGAAAAACATGGTCCGGCACTGGATAAAAACGCCAATCAATATATTGAATTTATCGAACAGGCTTCTAATAGAATGCAGAAAGTGACTAGTGGATTGCTTATTCACTCAGAAATTGGTCGTAAAATTCAGAAATATCATACGATCAATACGAACAAATTGGTGAAAGAAGTCGTTGCTGACTTAGCGACCAGTGTCGACGAAAATAACGCAGCGTTTGTCATCAAAAGGTTACCCAAAATAATGGGGGATGAGAACCAGCTGAGTATGCTCTTTCAAAACCTGATTAGCAATAGTTTGAAATATCGTAAAAAAAGTATTGATCCGATTATTGAGATCGGCTACGAAAATAAAGGAAAATACTGGGAATTTTTTGTGAAAGACAATGGTATTGGAATCGCTAAAGCGCACCAGGAAAAAATATTTGAAGTCTTTACCAGACTACATAACAAAAAAGACTACGAAGGCTTAGGTATCGGACTGGCCAGTTGCAAGCGGATCGTAGAAAACCATCAGGGAGAAATCTGGGTAGCTTCTAAATTTAAAAAAGGAACAACGGTATATTTTACCATTCCCAAAAAGCAACCAAAGCAGAATTAAGGAATGTTGATAAAATAAATTAAGACACTATGCTTCCTCTTTTTCCATCACTCTTCCCCGCCGGACAGATTGTCAGATCGGGCAGGGTTACTAAAATGGTTATTATGCGGTGTGTAACCCCGCCTGACTGACGTCAGTCGGGCAGGGCCCATTTTAGCGCCTTGATTGATGAAAAAATATTTCGCCTTTTATCTCAATCTATTTAATCGCCATTCCT
>ENA-ORXT01004446-ORXT01004446.1-marine-metagenome-genome-assembly--contig:-NODE-4446-length-14462-cov-8.803476_pt1 | contig 14462 bp, 7 predicted proteins | sample MGYA00237868_ERZ511482 | MGnify/ENA metagenome assembly ERZ511482 | reverse complement strand
CGTAGCCTTGCTCAAGCATCGGTGTAACGTGCAACAAAATCAAAAATGTCATGGACTGCTACGCAGCAATGACATTTATTGCTAAGTGTTAGTCGCAGATTTTCATTCGAATAGTTCTTGTTCGTTTGTATAATAAGTTTTTTTACTGTTCATTTTTACGAATAAAATGGCATGACCTGTTGGTGATTCCTTTTTCTTAGATGTATGAATTTTCAAAAAATGTCTAAGTTCTCCAGAAACAAGTTCTGGTTCTGCCTTTCTAATTTCGTTTATTGCATTTTCAAGAACCATTTTTGATTTTTCGATTATTAAAACAAATTTGTCTTCAGGAATTTTAGATGCGATTGACTGAGGAGCTATTCTTGCTTCCCATAATATTTCATCTACATATGCATTACCAATTCCACGAACTATGTCTTGGTTTTTTAATACTTTTTTTATGTTCGCTTTTTTACTTTTTTGAGCAATTTGATAAAGATAATCAGCTGTAAATTTTTCAGACATCGCGTCAGGTACATCTGGAATATCTGGATTTAGTGTTGCTTTAGCTTGCCCCATAAAATCAGTCAGAGCCAAGGATTGGTCATCATCAAATATGATCTTAACGATTTTGTGTTTGATCTGATCCTTAACTTTAGAGTCTAAGGAAAAGAGCTCCCCATTCGGAATGTTTTCAGACAATTTTAACTGTCCTTTTAACATTAAATGAAGCGTAAAGTAATTACTGTCAGACAGCTTTATTATAATTTCTTTGCCTTCTCTTCCAATACTTTCAATAGTTTTACTCTCAATTGCTTCTTTGTATTCTTTTATTTCTTCGGGCGTTTTGGGGCGAGAAGAACGGAACACTAATCTTTTGCCATCGGGCGAAAAGAAGGCACCGCCATCATAACCCAATCCAAAAGTTACTTGCTTTTGGTTGCTGCCGTCTATATCCATTGTCCATAGCTCGAGGTCGCCACTTCGAGTACTTGTAAAAACTATTTTATCACCTTGGGGAGACACTACTGCTTCAGCATCATACCCTGGCGTATTCGTAAGTTGTTTGATGATTTCTCCTTTGGGATTTGCCACGTAAATGTCAAAACTTGGAAATATAGACCAAAGATATTTTCCTTTCATTTTTACTTCTTCAGGACATTCTTTACCACCCTTAAATGTAGAAGCGTACAACATATCTTTGCCATTGGGCATAAAGTAGCTACAAGTTGTACGCCCTAAACCATTACTAATTCGTGCATGTTTTTTTTCTTTATCTTTTTTTGCATCGTTTACATTCATACAAAAAATTTGGTCGCAACCAGCCGTCCAAGCCTTGTTATTGCTCTGAAAAACAAGTTTTTTGCCATTAGGCGAGAAATACGCCTCAGCATTATCACCGCCATTGGTGAGCTGGGTTATGTTCTTCAAATGAGATTCGTTTATACTTGTTTTTTCATCCTGAGCTGTAGCCGTAATAACAAGCAGGAGCAAAGGAAATAGAATAGATTTTTTTATCATAGAGCGAACAAATGTCTGCCTAGTTGTTGCGAGTTGAGTTTTAAAATTGTCATAAGTTTGTCAAAATCAGCTAAAAATCAATTGTCATATTTTCTTGATGCCTTAGCACAAAGTGGAACAGGAAAGAAACCTTAAATACAAGACTATGATAAAGCTATTGAAATTAAGCCTGATTATACTAAAGCTTATTATTACAGAGGTAATGCTAAATTTAATTTAGAAAATTATGAAGAAGCTATTCAAGACTATAATAAAGTATTAGCTTTCAACCCAAATCATAAAAAAGCAAGCGAAAGTAAGAAAAAGGCTCTCACCTTACTAGAAGATTATGACTTACCTTTTTAAATAAATCCCATGCAAGCACAAGCATATTTCACAAACATAAGAGCAGTAATAATAGAAAATTTATCCAAAGCTACAGAAAGTATTTATACCGCTGTGGCATGGGTTACAGATAAAGAACTTTTACTTGTATTAGAACAAAAATTAAAAAAAGGGATAAGTATCAATTTGTTAATAGTAAAAGATCATATTAACGAATATCAAAAAGACCAAATCGATCAACTACAATCAGACGGGGCATCTATTTACTGGTTAAGTGAAAAAGAGGAAGATAAATTGATGCACCATAAATTTTGCGTCATAGATAGAACTATCGTGCTAATGGGTTCTTATAATTGGAGTATAAAAGCAGCTACCAAGAACTATGAAGATATGACGGTCATTACTGGCAGTATATCTTTTGCGGCAAATTTTATTAAAGAATTTGAGTTAATAATTGATAACCATTTTAAAGAAACGCCAAAAGAAATAACACCACAATCAATTACTATTTTATTAAAGCGTTTGGAAGTTATAAAAACGCTTATAGCTATTGGTGACATAGAAGATATTAAAGGACAAATAAGAAAACTAGAAGCTTATAGACAAGATAATTCCATTCAAGCAATCTATGAGGCATTGACCCAAAATAGTTATGGTGCTGCTGCTACCCTGATAGCAAATTTTCTCCAACACTCCCAGCAGTTAGACCATTATCTAGACCCAGCTATAAGCGGTTTACGATTAGAGATGCAAATGTTAGAAGTAGAAATTACAGCCATTAGTAATGAATATAACGAATTACAACAAGTCATACACCAATTTAGTGTACGCCATACTAAAGAATTGGGAGTAATTATCAAGGAAATATTATATTTCCGAAAACTAAAGCTAGAAAAAGAAGCTTTATTGGATGCGACTAAACAGAGTGCTTTTGAAAGTGCTAAACAAGATTACAATGATTATTATCAGAATTTTGAAAGCTCCAAGAAAGAAATAATTAAAGACTTAAATGCGGAGGAACAAAAAGAACTTAAAAAATTGTACAGAAAAGCATCTTTAATGTGTCACCCTGATAAAGTAGCAACAGAATTAGAGGCTGCAGCCCAATTAATTTTCATAGACTTAAATAAAGCCTATCAATCAAACGATCTCAAACGAATAAAAGAAATTTGTAAAGAATTAGAAAACGGTATTCCTTTTGTGAATAAATCAGTAGTAGTCACCGAATTATTAAAACTACAAAATGTGGTTGTGAGCTTACGTAAAAAACGCCAAGAATGGCTAAAATCTTTAACTGATTTAAAATCATCTGCTACCTATCTAAAGGTTAGCAGCATTGAAGATTGGGATATATATTTTAAGGAAGCTTATGAAGTTCTTAAAGAGGAATTAGAGTTATTGGATAATGAGTTACTACCACATTAAGTCAATATCCGTAACTTTACCAAGAACAAGACCAACAACCTAAAGAAACGACTAATTTACAGGCTTATTTATTGCTGTTTTCGGCTAAGAAAAGTGAAGCGGTGTTGGTAGGGAAGGATATTTCAGTTCTATAAAATACCGTGCCCTATTTAGATTCCAAGCACTTGTAAAGGCATTAAATATTCCTTACTTTCGTGCTAAAAGAAGGTTTATGATAAAAATTCCTTATGGGGAAAGCGATTTCCATACTTTAATAACGAGAGACTATTTCTATCAAGATCGTACTCAGTTTATAGAAAAACTAGAAAAATGGTATTCTAAATACTCTGTTTTTCTACGCCCACGACGGTTTGGAAAAAGTTTATTTATTAGCACTTTACATCATTATTATGGTGTAGAAAATAAAGAAAACTTCCAAAGTCTTTTTGGAAATTTGTATATCGGACAACATCCTACCGACTATGCGAATAGTTATCTGGTCTTGCGCTTTGAATTTAGCCGCATAGATACGGCTACGCATGAAAGTACTTATCAAGGGTTTTTGAAAAATGTTATTTTGGGTGCACAAACTTTTTTGAGTACTTATAAAGCTTTTTTTAGTGCGGAAGATAAACAAAATATCTTGGCCCAACAAAGTCCCGAAGCGGTAGTGAAGACCATTTTTAGTATTACAAAATCAAATGAAATTCCCCATAAAATTTATTTACTGATAGATGAATATGACCACTTTGCCAATGAATTACTCTCCTTTGATATGGCTCGTTTCAAATCTGATGTGAGTGCTAATGGTTTCGTTCGTAAATTTTATGAAAGTCTTAAAACAGCTACAGGAGAAGGCATTGTAGATAGAATTTTCATTACTGGCGTTTCCCCTATCACTTTAGACTCTTTGACTAGTGGATTTAATATTAGTGATAATATTAGTTTAAATCCTATATTCCACGACATGATGGGCTTTACGCACGCAGAAGTGGAAGCTGTTTTACATAAATCAGCGATTCCTAGTGAAAAAATACCGACTATGTTGTCCGATCTGGCAGCTTGGTATGATGGTTACTTTTTTACATCAGAAGTAGATAACTCTCTTTTTAATCCTGATATGGTGCTTTATTTTCTGAAAGAATATAGTGCGCGCAATAAATATCCAGCAGAAATGCTGGATACCAATGTAGTTTCCGATTATCGAAAAATAAAAAATATCTTTAAAATAGGGGATGGGGAAATAGAAAAATATGAATTACTGGAGGAGTTGGTGCAAAACGGTTCTATTGATTTTCCGCTAACTAGATTATATAATTTAGAAGTAGAATTTACGCAAAATGATTTTTTGAGTTTGCTATTTTATATGGGTATGTTGAGTGTTAGAGAATTGTCCGTACTTGGGTGGCGCTGCGAAATACCCAACTATGTGATTAAGAAATTATATTTTGAATATTTTAGCTCCATTTACTTATCAAAAACCAGTTTTGCTAAAAGACAAAGACCCATTGCTCAAACTATTGATACCTTTCTAACAAAGGGCAACCCTGAAGCCTTTTTTAACATAGTCGCACAAGTGTTAGCAGAAAACCACTCGAATAGAGATGAGATGGTCTATGGAGAAAAGCACTTGCAAACTTTAATGATAGGTTTATTATTTCCCTACGAGTCTTATTTTATTCATAGCGAATACGAAGCAAAAAGAGGGTATCCAGACATTTTTTTAGAACGCTTACCTACGAAGCCACTTAAATTTGATGTTGTTATAGAATTGAAGTATGTAAAAAAATCAGCCAAAAAGAAACTGAAAACTATTATAGCAGAAGCTCAAGTACAATTAGATGGATACATGAAAAGCGAAAGGTTCGCTCGTCCTGATGTACGAGGTTATTATGTGGTGTTTTTGGGTGGGGAGGTGTATCAATGGAAAGAATGGGGCAACTACTGAAAATTATAGTCTACAACTCCAATTCCCGTTCATGCAAAGTCACCCCATGCACCAACACCACAAATGCCTTCAAACTAGGTCGCTCCATAAACTTATTGCTAATCATATAGTTGCGCAACTGCACTTCCGCTTTATCTAGTTCCGCTTTTACTTTTATTTTTTTACCTTTCTTCACATATTTTAATTCAAAAGCAGTTTCATATTTTACGGCATGACCTCGAATCGTTTCCAGAAAAACGTCCACATATTGGCGGTCTGATTCATACTCAGAATGGACGTAATAAAACTGTTGTTGCTGCAATAAGCTGACGAAAATCGCTTTCAAACTATTCTCGTTAAATCCTTGCGAATCTCTAGTGGACATGGCTTCTACAACTCTCATCACTTGCTCGTATAAATGCTTGGGATTGCCATATTTGGCGACCTCTCGAATAGCAAAATTTAGATCACTGTTATCAATCGGTAAGTTTTTTTGTTCCTGTAACATGGCAACAAAATATTCCGAATACAAGCGTTCTATTACATAATTGGGAAAATGGAAAATGAACCCACCTAACTCCTTTTCTTTAATTGTAAGAAAACCCATATAGAATAATAAACTAATGAGGTCATCTTTATAAAAAGTTCTTTCTAAACTAAATTGTATAGTTAATCGAGCTGTTACTTCGCTAGATTCTGTTAAGGTATTTAGTACGGCAAGATGTTGTTGTTCTCTCCCTTGAATTTTAAACAACTTACGAATTTTGCTGTAATCGCTGGCGATATTAGGGTCTAGTAATTTGTCTGGATAATAATTTTCCGCTTGAAATTGTTGTACAAAATAGAGCAACATACTCGGATTATAAACAGATTCCTTTGCTTCTGCTGTAAAGAGGTATCCATTATACCATGTCTTTAAGTCCTTTAATGTTTTAGTAAGTTGTCCATTTTCAAGGCCAATGCCTTTCAAAATACCTCGTACTTCTTCTTGTTCAAATCCCATCATCGCATGAAAAGAAGGGTAAAGAGAAATGTTTGTTGCAATATTAAACCCACTCGTCATACTATCCAAAGAAATAGGTAACTCGCCAGTAATAAACAATCTATCTACAATACCATTCCAAGTAGCTACTTTAATTGACTCATAAAAGATTCTGATTAATCCATTGTCTATATCCTTATTAAGGAAAAAGTCATATCCGTCTATTAGCAGGTAGATTTTAGGGAGTGCTTGTTTTTGCTGGATAGAGGTACAATGAGAAAATAAGGTTTGTAGCATCTCATTGGGTTTTTTTTCATCCAACACACTATTATAGGTGGTAGCAGGAAAAAAGGCAAAATACGTTTTTAAAAATACACTAACTCCTTCTTTAACTTTTTTCAGAAAACCATTAAAGGTGTTTTCATCTGTATCCCTATTAATATGACTAAAATCAAATCGGAGTACCATATATTTATTAGCTAATGGCGTAGGTTTTTTGCCAATCGCTAATTTGCCAAAAAGATTCTTAAAACCCTCTTTATGTTCAAGTCCATAGTAATGATGTAGCATAGACACAAAAAGGCTTTTACCAAAGCGGCGAGGCCGTAAATAATAGATATATTTAGCTACTGTCTCTTCTAAGATTCGAATATATTCCGTTCTATCTTGATAAAAGTAGCCTTCTTTTATTATGGTAGTAAAATTACTTTCTCCATAAGGTATTTTCATCATATTATGCGGTGGTTTAAGCAGTGCTTCTGTTTTTAGTAAAAATAAGATTTTTTTGGCAGAATTCTTAACTGGTCTTTAGTCTTTGGTACGCCATAGCTTGAGTTCAGGAAAAAATCTTTGTGCTTTTTGATAAGTTTATCCAGGGTAGCTATACTGCATCAGGTTTAAAATCAGACAATTTGCACAATTCATAAAAATTTTCTTCCTTGTATTATATTTATTTAGACAAATAATATGGCAAAAATAAAATTTACAAAAGAAGAGTGCTTAACATTTTATGAAGGATTTCGTAATTATCCTCATAATAAAGTTCGTTTAAAAATGGTATTTATAATGAAAGGAGGAAAAAATAAAATGATAGGTAAGACGGCATATTTCCATTTTCAACAAACAGATTAAGGATCAACTGAAAAAGTATGGATACAACACCTAAAAATAATTTAGTAAATGCAGATAAAGGACTAATCACTTATGTTGGCACTCAACTGAGTATAACAGATAAATTGTTACATTCAAAAGTTGAATACTGGCTTGAGTTGGCAGAACAACAACTAAGTAATGAGGAATATGAAGAAGCTTTAGAAACCTGTAGAAAAATTTTAGTCCTAAAGTTTGATTGTGATGTGGCTTATTTTTCTAAAGGGGTAGCAAGACATAAGTTAAAAGAATTTCAACAGGCTATACTGGACTTTAATAAAGCTATTGAAATTAAGCCTGATTATGCTGATGCCTATCTGAATAGAGGTAGAATTAAAGGTAAGTTAAAAAAATACCAAGAGGCAATTCAAGACTTCAATCAAGCTATTGAAATTAAGCCTGATTATGCTGATGCCTATCATTACAGAGGTGGTGCTAGGTATAATATAAAAAAATATAAAGAGGCTATTCAAGACTTTGACAAAGTTATTGAAATTAATCCTGATTATGCTGATGTCTATTATATTAGAGGTTGTGCCAAATGTGATTTTGAAAAATATAAAGAGGCTATACAAGACTTTGACAAAGCTATTGAAATTAAGCCTGATTATGCTGATGCCTATTATATTAGAGGTAATGCCAATTATAATTTAGAAAATTATCAGGAAGCTATTCAAGACTATGATAAAGCTATTGAAATTAAGCCTGATTATACTAAAGCTTATTATTACAGAGGTAATGCTAAATTTAATTTAGAAAATTATGAAGAAGCTATTCAAGACTATAATAAAGTATTAGCTTTCAACCCAAATCATAAAAAAGCAAGCGAAAGTAAGAAAAAGGCTCTCACCTTACTAGAAGATTATGACTTACCTTTTTAAATAAATCCCATGCAAGCACAAGCATATTTCACAAACATAAGAGCAGTAATAATAGAAAATTTATCCAAAGCTACAGAAAGTATTTATACCGCTGTGGCATGGGTTACAGATAAAGAACTTTTACTTGTATTAGAACAAAAATTAAAAAAAGGGATAAGTATCAATTTGTTAATAGTAAAAGATCATATTAACGAATATCAAAAAGACCAAATCGATCAACTACAATCAGACGGGGCATCTATTTACTGGTTAAGTGAAAAAGAGGAAGATAAATTGATGCACCATAAATTTTGCGTCATAGATAGAACTATCGTGCTAATGGGTTCTTATAATTGGAGTATAAAAGCAGCTACCAAGAACTATGAAGATATGACGGTCATTACTGGCAGTATATCTTTTGCGGCAAATTTTATTAAAGAATTTGAGTTAATAATTGATAACCATTTTAAAGAAACGCCAAAAGAAATAACACCACAATCAATTACTATTTTATTAAAGCGTTTGGAAGTTATAAAAACGCTTATAGCTATTGGTGACATAGAAGATATTAAAGGACAAATAAGAAAACTAGAAGCTTATAGACAAGATAATTCCATTCAAGCAATCTATGAGGCATTGACCCAAAATAGTTATGGTGCTGCTGCTACCCTGATAGCAAATTTTCTCCAACACTCCCAGCAGTTAGACCATTATCTAGACCCAGCTATAAGCGGTTTACGATTAGAGATGCAAATGTTAGAAGTAGAAATTACAGCCATTAGTAATGAATATAACGAATTACAACAAGTCATACACCAATTTAGTGTACGCCATACTAAAGAATTGGGAGTAATTATCAAGGAAATATTATATTTCCGAAAACTAAAGCTAGAAAAAGAAGCTTTATTGGATGCGACTAAACAGAGTGCTTTTGAAAGTGCTAAACAAGATTACAATGATTATTATCAGAATTTTGAAAGCTCCAAGAAAGAAATAATTAAAGACTTAAATGCGGAGGAACAAAAAGAACTTAAAAAATTGTACAGAAAAGCATCTTTAATGTGTCACCCTGATAAAGTAGCAACAGAATTAGAGGCTGCAGCCCAATTAATTTTCATAGACTTAAATAAAGCCTATCAATCAAACGATCTCAAACGAATAAAAGAAATTTGTAAAGAATTAGAAAACGGTATTCCTTTTGTGAATAAATCAGTAGTAGTCACCGAATTATTAAAACTACAAAATGTGGTTGTGAGCTTACGTAAAAAACGCCAAGAATGGCTAAAATCTTTAACTGATTTAAAATCATCTGCTACCTATCTAAAGGTTAGCAGCATTGAAGATTGGGATATATATTTTAAGGAAGCTTATGAAGTTCTTAAAGAGGAATTAGAGTTATTGGATAATGAGTTACTACCACATTAAGTCAATATCCGTAACTTTACCAAGAACAAGACCAACAACCTAAAGAAACGACTAATTTACAGGCTTATTTATTGCTGTTTTCGGCTAAGAAAAGTGAAGCGGTGTTGGTAGGGAAGGATATTTCAGTTCTATAAAATACCGTGCCCTATTTAGATTCCAAGCACTTGTAAAGGCATTAAATATTCCTTACTTTCGTGCTAAAAGAAGGTTTATGATAAAAATTCCTTATGGGGAAAGCGATTTCCATACTTTAATAACGAGAGACTATTTCTATCAAGATCGTACTCAGTTTATAGAAAAACTAGAAAAATGGTATTCTAAATACTCTGTTTTTCTACGCCCACGACGGTTTGGAAAAAGTTTATTTATTAGCACTTTACATCATTATTATGGTGTAGAAAATAAAGAAAACTTCCAAAGTCTTTTTGGAAATTTGTATATCGGACAACATCCTACCGACTATGCGAATAGTTATCTGGTCTTGCGCTTTGAATTTAGCCGCATAGATACGGCTACGCATGAAAGTACTTATCAAGGGTTTTTGAAAAATGTTATTTTGGGTGCACAAACTTTTTTGAGTACTTATAAAGCTTTTTTTAGTGCGGAAGATAAACAAAATATCTTGGCCCAACAAAGTCCCGAAGCGGTAGTGAAGACCATTTTTAGTATTACAAAATCAAATGAAATTCCCCATAAAATTTATTTACTGATAGATGAATATGACCACTTTGCCAATGAATTACTCTCCTTTGATATGGCTCGTTTCAAATCTGATGTGAGTGCTAATGGTTTCGTTCGTAAATTTTATGAAAGTCTTAAAACAGCTACAGGAGAAGGCATTGTAGATAGAATTTTCATTACTGGCGTTTCCCCTATCACTTTAGACTCTTTGACTAGTGGATTTAATATTAGTGATAATATTAGTTTAAATCCTATATTCCACGACATGATGGGCTTTACGCACGCAGAAGTGGAAGCTGTTTTACATAAATCAGCGATTCCTAGTGAAAAAATACCGACTATGTTGTCCGATCTGGCAGCTTGGTATGATGGTTACTTTTTTACATCAGAAGTAGATAACTCTCTTTTTAATCCTGATATGGTGCTTTATTTTCTGAAAGAATATAGTGCGCGCAATAAATATCCAGCAGAAATGCTGGATACCAATGTAGTTTCCGATTATCGAAAAATAAAAAATATCTTTAAAATAGGGGATGGGGAAATAGAAAAATATGAATTACTGGAGGAGTTGGTGCAAAACGGTTCTATTGATTTTCCGCTAACTAGATTATATAATTTAGAAGTAGAATTTACGCAAAATGATTTTTTGAGTTTGCTATTTTATATGGGTATGTTGAGTGTTAGAGAATTGTCCGTACTTGGGTGGCGCTGCGAAATACCCAACTATGTGATTAAGAAATTATATTTTGAATATTTTAGCTCCATTTACTTATCAAAAACCAGTTTTGCTAAAAGACAAAGACCCATTGCTCAAACTATTGATACCTTTCTAACAAAGGGCAACCCTGAAGCCTTTTTTAACATAGTCGCACAAGTGTTAGCAGAAAACCACTCGAATAGAGATGAGATGGTCTATGGAGAAAAGCACTTGCAAACTTTAATGATAGGTTTATTATTTCCCTACGAGTCTTATTTTATTCATAGCGAATACGAAGCAAAAAGAGGGTATCCAGACATTTTTTTAGAACGCTTACCTACGAAGCCACTTAAATTTGATGTTGTTATAGAATTGAAGTATGTAAAAAAATCAGCCAAAAAGAAACTGAAAACTATTATAGCAGAAGCTCAAGTACAATTAGATGGATACATGAAAAGCGAAAGGTTCGCTCGTCCTGATGTACGAGGTTATTATGTGGTGTTTTTGGGTGGGGAGGTGTATCAATGGAAAGAATGGGGCAACTACTGAAAATTATAGTCTACAACTCCAATTCCCGTTCATGCAAAGTCACCCCATGCACCAACACCACAAATGCCTTCAAACTAGGTCGCTCCATAAACTTATTGCTAATCATATAGTTGCGCAACTGCACTTCCGCTTTATCTAGTTCCGCTTTTACTTTTATTTTTTTACCTTTCTTCACATATTTTAATTCAAAAGCAGTTTCATATTTTACGGCATGACCTCGAATCGTTTCCAGAAAAACGTCCACATATTGGCGGTCTGATTCATACTCAGAATGGACGTAATAAAACTGTTGTTGCTGCAATAAGCTGACGAAAATCGCTTTCAAACTATTCTCGTTAAATCCTTGCGAATCTCTAGTGGACATGGCTTCTACAACTCTCATCACTTGCTCGTATAAATGCTTGGGATTGCCATATTTGGCGACCTCTCGAATAGCAAAATTTAGATCACTGTTATCAATCGGTAAGTTTTTTTGTTCCTGTAACATGGCAACAAAATATTCCGAATACAAGCGTTCTATTACATAATTGGGAAAATGGAAAATGAACCCACCTAACTCCTTTTCTTTAATTGTAAGAAAACCCATATAGAATAATAAACTAATGAGGTCATCTTTATAAAAAGTTCTTTCTAAACTAAATTGTATAGTTAATCGAGCTGTTACTTCGCTAGATTCTGTTAAGGTATTTAGTACGGCAAGATGTTGTTGTTCTCTCCCTTGAATTTTAAATAACTTACGAATTTTGCTATAATCGCTGGCGATGTTGGGATCTAATAAATCGGTTGGATATTTTTTCTTTCGTTGATAGCGTAAAGCAAAATAGAGAACCATATCTGGATTGTAAACGCTGGATGGAGCTTCGATAGTAAATAAATACCCATTATACCAAGCTCGTAAATCAGTTAAAACGGTTGTTAAATCCATTTTTTTCACACCAATACCCTCTAAAACCCCTTGCACCTCTGTTTCTTCAAATCCCATCATCGAGTGAAATTCTTCAAACAAAGAAATATTTGTTCCAATATTAAATCCACTCGTCATGCTATCTAGCGTGATAGGAGACACGCCCGTGATAAACAATCTATCTACAATATTATCTCTGGTAGCCGTTTTGATAGTTTCATAAAACTTTCTAACAAAACCATTCTCTGTAACGGCTTTGGCGAAGAAATCGAAATCAAAAGAGATTAATTCATTGGCGAAATGATCATATTCATCAATGAGTAGATAAATTTGGGGAAGTTCTTTTTTTTGACTGATTATCGTGTAATGAAGAAATAATGTTTTTAAAATCTCATTCGGATGCTTTTCGTTCAAAATAGCTGAATGGATAGAAGCAGGAAAAAAATTCTTGTACTGGTTTAAAAATATCGTAACCCCTTCTTTAACATTTTTTAAAAACCCATTAAATGTATTTTCAGGGGTATTGGTTTGAATACGACTAAATTCAAAAGATAAAACCATATATTGATTAGCTAAGGGCGTAGGCTTTTTGCCAATAGCTAATTTGCCAAAGAGGTCTTTAAATCCCGGTTGGTGTTCCAAGCCATAGTAATAATGAAGCATAGACACAAAAAGGCTTTTTCCAAAGCGGCGAGGTCGTAAATAATAAATATATTTAGCTACGGTCTCTTCTAAGGTTCGAATATATCCCGTTCTATCTTGATAAAAGTAGCCTCCTTCTATTACGGTAGTGAAACTACTTTCCCCGTAAGGTATTTTCATCATATTATGTGTCGGTTTAGGTTTCCCTATTTTTTTAAGTAAAATTAAGCCTTTTTATTCAATCCCTTCCAAATCAAACCAACATCCGCCCGCCAATCATAATCCTTCGCATATAAAAAATTAAGCCGTTGCACCGTTCGAGCGTCAAGAGAAGCAGGAGGCAAGCCAATAGTAGGTGAAAGCACACCCACCTTAATAGCAGGCAATTGAAAAGAAGTATCTTCAGATTCAGCATAACCGACCCAAGATTTTTTTCCAATTAACACTTGAAAAATATTTTTAACAAAGGCGTTTTTTTCTTTAATAAAAAGCAGCATAAAAGGACCAAAAAGCAAAGCCAAAATAGCTCCGAATATATCCACCAAACGTTTATTTCTTTTCTGTAACGGTGTTGTTATATTATAGCGAATGTCAACCGTATATAATTCCCCAGGCGCATCTTTGGAATGACTGCCGATAATACTCATGCTTTCCGTCGGCACTATTTTGTAATTAATACTCGGACCTAATTGCGTCATCCACTGCATAATGGCTTGGGAAGAAATATCCTTAGAGCAAAAAATAATTTCCTCGATTTTGTAAATTTGAACGACCTCGGCAAGGCGATTCAAACCACTCAAAAAGTAGGGGTCTTCACTAGGCGCAGGGGCAACTACCCCTATATGATTTTGACTTATATTGGCTTTTTGTAACAAACCCAATACCCGTTCACTTTCTGTTTGACTGCCCACTAAAACTAAATTTCGAGTAGGCGTTTTGCCAACTTGAAAGTTTTTATTTTTTATAAAGTGTATCCCTAGTCGCAACAAAAAAGTAGCGACAACTGCCCACACTGCCCCTAATAATAAGAGCATCCTAGAAGTCCGATATTCTAATGGCAAAAAGCCATAAATAGCTGCCAATAAAACAGAACCAATTGCCAATCCAGAAAATAAGCGGCGGATACTCCACGGTCTATCATAGCCCCCCTTGAAATACACACTACCCAACCACACGCTTATATACAACGGAATATTCACATACAAAAAAGAAGGCGGATAATAATCCCGATTGTCAAACCAAGAGCTTGCCCAAAAATCTTTGAGCCAATAAATACCTATGCCTATCAATAAAACATCCAATACAGGCACATATATTTTATTTAAAAAATTGCTAATCAAAGTGAGGAAGGCACGGAAGTAAATAGCGAGTTGCAGCATCCAAACTAGTGCCGTTGCTTTTTCTCCTTTAAAGTGTTT
>ENA-ORXT01004445-ORXT01004445.1-marine-metagenome-genome-assembly--contig:-NODE-4445-length-14464-cov-6.860777_pt1 | contig 14464 bp, 7 predicted proteins | sample MGYA00237868_ERZ511482 | MGnify/ENA metagenome assembly ERZ511482 | reverse complement strand
GACACCGACGCGAACGCCGACGCCAACGCCGACGCCGACGCCGACGCCGACGCCGGCGCGCCCCGCCGCCCGCGACGGCGGCGGCGCCGCGTGGGCGTACGGGGGCCCAAAGGGCCCCGCCACGTGGCACACGCTCAACCCGTCGTACGGGGTGTGCGCGTCCGGCGCCGCCCAATCCCCCGTCAATGTCGTGCCGACCGCCGCCGCCGTCGACGGCGGCGGCACGACCGTCGGCACGCTCGTGCGCGCCGCCGGCAACACGTCGTGGACGCCCCGGCGGGTGGCCAACAATTGGGAGTTTGCGTGCGCGGGTGGGTGCGGGAGCCTCTCCTGGGCCGGCCGCACGTACACGCTCGAGGGGCTCGCGTTGCACGCGCCGGCAGAGCACCCGCTCGACGGCACCCCCCACGCGATGGAGGCGCAGTTTGGGTTTGTGGCGCCGTCGGGCGCGACGGCGCGGCTCGCCGTCGTCCTCGGCCTCGCACGGGAGGGCAACCCGGTCGTGGAGGCGCTCCTCAACGCGCTCGCCGCCACGGGCGACGACGACCGGCAGCTGGTCGTCACGCCAGAGCGCATGGGCCAGCTCCTCGACCCCGCGTCGGGCTTTTGCACGTGGATGGGGTCCCTGACGACGCCCCCGTGCACAGAGGGCGTGCGGTGGTTTGCCCAAGCGGCCGTCCTCGGCGTGACGCGCGCGCAGGTGGCGGCCTTTGCGGCGGCGCGGGGGGGGGATTACGGCAACGCGCGGCCGGTGCAGCCGGCGGGCAACGCCACGGCGGTGATGGGGTGTTATGGGCCGCCGCCGCCGACACCGCCGCCGACGCCAACGCCGACGGCGGCGCCAGTGGCGTCGGGGGGGGCGGGCGCCAACGCCGAGTCGGGTGACGGGGAGGACGATGGCAACTCGCTGTGCTTCCCGGCCGCCTCGACGGTCGTGACGCGGGGGGGGGCGGTCGTGGCGCTCGGGGACCTCCCGACGGGCGCCGAGGTGGCCGTCGCCGTCGCCGCCGCCGCCGGCGGTGCCCCGTCGCGCACCGTCTCGCCCGTGTTTATGTGGTCCCACCGGCAGGCGGGCGGCACCCACACCTTTGTCCGCCTGTCGACGGGCGCCCACGGGGCGCTGACGCTCTCCCCGGGGCACCTGGTGTACGTGGGGGGGGTCCCCGTCCCCGCCGCCGCCGTGCGCGTCGGGGACGTCTTGTCCGCGGCGGTCCCGGCGGCGCCGTCTGCGTGCATTGCCGGCGGCGGGCGCGCCGCCGCCGCCACCACGAACGGCTGCGCGGCGTCGCGTGCGTGGGCGCCCGCCCCCGTGACGGCCGTCGAGCGGGTGGTGGGGATCGGCCTCTACCACCCCCACACGCTCGCCGGCGAGCCGATCGTCGACGGCTTCCACGTGTCGGCGCTGACGACGGCGGTCGGCGGGGGGGCGGCCGCGACGGCCGCGCTGTCGCTGGCCGGCCGCCTGTGGGCGGTGAGTGGGTGGGCGTGGGCCGGCCTCCACGGGGGGGAGGGGGTGCGCGGCGCCGGCGCGCGCCTCCTGTCGGCGCTCGGTTGAAGGGGGGGTCGGCGTGGGTGACGCGCGGTGGGGAGGGAAAAACAGGTTGCGACGGCGGGGGAGAGAGACGGGCGCCGGCCGTGGGGCCGACGTGCCACCCGAGGAGTGTGCCGGTCGCGGCCATTGCCGGTCGACGGTTGTAGCATGCGTATTGTAATCGTCATTTTTTCGTCAATTGCCTCTCCGTGGGTCCATCATGGTATGTAGGATACAGACGTTGTAAGAGAGGCTCAAAACGACAGCGAAACACCTTTGGAGGGGAAGGAGAAGGGCGCCGCCATCGCCCATGGAACAACCAACCGGGCGTGGCCGTCCCCGCCGCCGCGTCCACTGGCATGCCAGTTGCCGGCAACAGCGTGGCCGAGCGCGACACCGACCGCCGCGTCGGCGTGTCGCTCTTCACCCGCCGGCCCAGTGGGGAAGCTGTGGGGGCTGGCTGACGGCGACTGCGGCCGAGTTGTGCGACCGCCGGTGGCCGCCCCACTGCTTCCGCAAATCCGGCACCGCGGCACAGTCGGATACGGCAGCCGACGCCTCGGACCGTCGCGCGCCGACGCGCGTCACCCGTGGCGAGGATCCATCCCGACGCGACCCGCGCAGCTGTTGCCGACGCGCCCGCGCCGGCCGGGCGTGATCACCAGTCCACTCAAGACCGGTGCACGCAGGGTGTCCGCGCCACACTGGCCAAGATTCGCCGCGGCCGTGTCGTGGGCACACCCGTGGAAGCAAGAATCTCGGGATGGGATCCGCTGCAAAGCCTTCGGCCGTCCTATCGCTGAAAGACACGTGTTGACTTCGTTGCACAGTGGAAACGCTCCCACCCCTCATCGACGTACTGTATTCGAGCGAGGAGGGGGGGACACAGCGGCGTCGCCCCGCGCGGGTGCCCTCGGGAACCGCCGCAGCGGGTTTTGCTCGTGCGGGCACGGCGCGGGCGCGCGCAGCCCATCCGACTCACCGTCGTCCGCATTGGGCCTCGCGGCGACACCGCGGCGACACCGCGGCGGTCCCCCCGCCTCTCCCGTCCGCGACACGGGCGGGCGTCGCACCCTCGTGCGGATTTGCTGCTGGCGTGGCGTGGCCGTCTCGGGTGTGGGTGGCGTGCCGGCGCACTTCCCCGCACTTCCCGCACACGCACCCCACCACGTGCCGCCGCCGGTCCTCTCTTCTTTGCGTTTCGAACGCGTGGCTACATCGCCCCCCTCTCTCTTGCCTATTTGCCTCCTCTTCTCCCCCGTCCGCCCACCACCCTACCCTTTGTGCCCTTAGCTCCGTGCCTGCTCCCCTTGGCCCTCGACGTGCTGCCATGGAGAAGTTTGAAGGCCTCTCCAAGAAGTATGCGGAGGAAGGGTGGCTCATCCCCGAGGCAGACCTGACCTTTGGCCGGATTCTCGGCCGGGGCGCCTCTGGCACGACCTACATGGGCGAGCTCCACGGGGAGACGGTGGCCATTAAGGCCTACTCCGTGTCTATCCTCCGCAACGACTCGGTGTCGGTCAAGAACGAGATGGATATTATGGCGCGGGTCAAACACGACAACATTGTGCAATTCCGGGGGCTGTGCTTGAGCATGGACCCCGCCGCCGCCGCGCTCGTCACCTCCTTTGCGACGGGCGGGGAGCTCGGCGACGCGCTTTACAAGCGCAACACTATCAAGAAGGGGGGCGACGCGGCGCGCTTTAAGGTCGCCATTGGGTTGGCGCGGGGGCTCAAGTTCCTCCACGAAAACGGCCTCATCCACCGGGACATCAAGCCCGCCAATGTGCTTCTGGATGCCAATGGCGAGCCGCTGTTGACGGACTTTGGCTTCTCGCGGATGGTCGACGTGTCAGGCGACATGACGGGCGAGACGGGCAGGTACGTGCGGTGGGGGGGTGCAGAGGGGTGGAGCGGGGAGGTGGTGGCGGCCGGGCTAGGTGAAGGCGCATCGGGTTGGGGTGTGGCGCAGCGCAGGCGCGCGGTGCAGCACACGGGTCGCGGTGTCGGCGTGGGTGCGCCATCCTTGTACGATGCTTTGTGTTGGAGTGGGAGCCACGCCCGTGCGCGTCAACGGCAGCACGATACTTTTTTCGTGGCGCGCGTTGCACGATCCCCTGTCTCGACTGGGTCCCGCGGCGCGCAGGGTGCGTGGCGTCCTTACCGATTTGTTAAGGTCTCTTTCTCTGGTTCTGTGGTGCTTTTGCCCGCCCACGTGTTCGTGGAACGACCAGTTGGTCGTGGACACCAGTACGTGTTTTCTGTTGGCTGCTCTCATTCTTGTCGAGTCTTGTTGCTAACGCTCATGTGGCTGCTGTTGTTCCGCCTCCCGCTTGTTTTGATTCCTGCCGTGCTGTTTGTTTTGTGTCCCCCTTCGCCCTCGCACTGAACCCTACGCCCCCCCCTCCCCTTGTCCTTGTGTGGCCTTGCAGCTACCTCTACATGGCTCCAGAGGTTGTGCGACACACAACGTACTCGGCCAAGGCCGACACCTTCTCCTACGCCATCCTCGTTAACGAAATCTTCTCAGACGAGCGGCCGTACGGCCACCTGCTGCCGATGCACGCAGCCATTGGGGTTGTTAAGAAGGGTCTCCGCCCTTCCCAGAAGCGCATCCGCAACTCCCAACTGCGCTCCCTCCTCGCCACGTGCTGGGACGCAATGCCTGACAAGCGGCCCGACTGGGATACAATTATCTCCACCCTCGAGGAGTTCCGCCTTCAATCCACCACCTCCTCGAGCCGCCACAGCTCGCGTTCGTTGGGGCGGCCACAGCCGCTCAACAATGGCGGCGGCGCCAGCAGCAGCAGCAGCGGTGTGAGCAGACTACTGCGGAAGCTGGCGGTGAGTAGCCCGTCAGAGAGCAAACGGTCATAACATGGTCAGCTCTTCCACATTGTAGTGCCCGGTGGGCACACTCGCTTCCTGTTTTATTTTTTTATTGAAAGTGAGCAAATACTTGTGCCTCCACGACCGGCCGCGGCCGTTGTTGGCGATGCATCGACGTGGCTGTGGGTGGCGACGGTGCGGTTCCGACTGCTGCCATGGACGGTGTTTCGTGGCGAGGCCCACGTGCGGGTGGTACCGAGCCGGGCGTCGGCGTTCCTGTGGCGACGGCCACGCCAGCGTTGCCGAGTGGATGCCGTTGGGAGAAGGGGGTCGGGTGGGGCAAGGGAGTCACAGGGAGCTCCCTCTGGACGCACTTCCGCCACGGACGCTGCCTCGTCAGGTGGACATGCACGGACGGGCGCAGGACCTCGGGGGTGAGTGGGGTTGGCTGATGGGGTGCATGATGGTAGGTGCGGCGCTATACGGACGATGCGGAACCGTGCTCACTCGCCAAGCACTGGTGCTGGCTCGTGAATCTCTGTGTTGGCACCGCGGTCACCACCCTGTCGCGACTCGCCTGCCGCTTCCCCGCCGAGTGTCACCGGCGCTTGAATGCCCTGTTGCCACCTGTGGTGTTTGTGATGTGTCCTTTCTCCCTCCCCCCCCCTTCCTGGAATACTCGCCACGCCCCGCTCCCTCGCGTCGACGACCTCAGTCCTCGGCCGGCACCACTGCCGTCGCCTCAATCTCCACCCTCATATCTCGGTGCACCAGCGACGCGACGCCGATCACGGTCGCCGCCGGCCGCACGCCGACAGCCCCAAACGCGGCCGCATGCGCGGCGCCGACGGCGCCCCAGTCCCGCACCGGGTCCACCACGTACATGCGGGTGGAGACGACGTCGGCAAGGCTCGCGCCTGCCTCGACCAACGCCGCGCCAATCGTCGCCAAGATGACCCGCGTTTGGCCCCCGGCGTCGCCGGGGTGGAGGACGGCGACCGCCGCACCGGGGGGAGAGGACAGGTCCGTCGCGGTCGTGCCGGCGACGGAGATGTGGGCGCCGACGCGGACGGCGCGGCTGTAGCCGACGAAGGCCTCGTACGGGCCGCCAGAGGAGACCTCCTGCCGGCCGGGGATTGGGGGGGGAGGCATCCCGGGGCGAGGGCGACCAGAGGCCGCCTGTTTGGCAGTTGGGGTAGCGCTGTTGCTCGATGGGCTCAGTAGCCAGCAGGGGAAGAGGAGGGGGTTCGAGCGTTATGTGGGATGAGGTCGGCAGTGGAGGTCGGTGAAAGTGATGGTCCGCCTTACGTAGTGGGGTGCGCCTACGAATAACAGACGGTTGACATTGGAATTGGCAAGAGCAGCGTCCACGAGCCCAACGTGATCTGTTTTTTCCTTGCACGTAAAATCCAAATGTCGAGCGTACTCCTTGAAATGTTCAAAGAAAACGTGGACGGTGCGCAACCATCCACAGGCTGAGCACGATCGGCAACGTGTCTCTCACCACTTTTTGCACGGCTGGGCGCGCTCTTCCACGTGGCGTCGTGACGACTCTGGCACGGACAGCCCGCGAGCAGCGCGACAGCTCCGCGGCTTCGTGGACACGACAGCGTCGGCCCCGCCGCGCCCGCGCGCGCCCCCCCGCCGCGTCACCGACTCTGCCCGGCGCCCTCGCCCGCGCACGACGCGGGCGCGCCGGCACCATGACCGACACCGGAGGCTCTCCCGCCGGTGGTCGCCAGGGCGGCGGCGGCGGCGGCGGTGGCGGTGGGTATGGCTCTTTTCTCTTTGGCAACATTGACCATCGCGGGCGGCTGGAGGATGCCGACTACATGGAGGAGGACGCCAAGGAGCAGCTGGGGCACGTGGCGCCGTCGATTGCGGAGCGGTCTGAGGAGCTGGCGCAGGTGGCCGCCGCGGCGGCCGCGCGGCAGCGCTCCGCGGCGGCGGCGGCGGGGGGGGATGACGACGACGACTATGACGACGAGGGGGGGGGGGGGGGGGGGGGGGGGGCGGGGGGGGGGGGGGGGGGGGGGGGGGGGGGGGGGGCGCCCCATGACCCTGGAGGTGAGTTTGAGGGTGCCTGTGGCGCTTTCCGGCGGTGAGTTTGAGTTCGCGAGAGGGCGGAGATGGGGGGGGGGCCGACCGTCGCCGACGTTCCGTGGTGTGTGGTGTTGAGTGCCTGTCCGGTCTCTCGCGCAGATGCTGACCTTGCTTTCATTGTTTGAATGAAATTTTCACCTCTGCTGGCGCGCGGGGCTTCGTTCGCCCTTGCGCTTCGCCACCACGGTCTGGCCTTCCCTCATGCACTCTGTGCGTGTCTGTCGCCGCTTCGCCTGCGTTCTTTGTTTTGTTTGATCGCCCACGACGGTGCGTTGTCCCGAAAGCCATTGACTATGAGAATGAGGAGGACGCGGCCGAGGAGGAGGAAAACGTCCTGAAGGCCAGCACCGACACGCGGGCGGCGCTGGCAGCGGCCGCACTGCGCGCGGCGGGCTCGAGCGGCCGCGCGGCCGCCGCCACCGCCGATGACGATGAGGATTACGACGGTGACGGGGGCGCCGCTGCGGGCCCGCCCGCCGTTCCTGTGGCCGCTGCGGGGCTGCCGGCCACCACCGCCACCGCCGCCGCCACCGGGGCCGCCCCCCGCGTCCCCGGCAGCGCCGCGGCGCTCCCCGTCGGCACGGTGCTCCCCCCCCCTGCGTCTGCCCTGGAAGCCGCGGCTCGCACCCAAGCCGCCCTCTGCGCGGCGGCGGCGGCGGCTAATGCGGGCGGGGTGGGGGCCCCCCCCTCCGTGCCGGCCGCCGACGATGGTGGCGGCGCGGCGGTCGTCCCGCGGGACCCGCGGATGCCCCTCCGCTTCTCCATTGTCCTCTCAGCACCGCCGCGCAAGCGACCGCCGCCCGCGCGGCGGCAACGGCTCGGCTTGTTGCCGTCAGCGGCGGAGGGGGCGCCGGCAAGCGGCGGCACCGCGCTCGCCACGGACGATATTGAGTTCCTGCGCACGCCCGCCCCGCCGCCGTCGCTCGACACCATCACCGTCTTCCTCTCCACCGAGGCGGGTGCGGGGCGTGGGGGTGGCGGCGCATCAGGTGCCCGGCCGGTGGGAGACGACGCGGCGGCCGGGTCGGATGCGATGGACACGGACGGGGACGAGGGAGAAGACGAGGACGAGGACGACGCGTCGGCGGCGCAGCCACTTGACGCATCGCGCCCGCGGCTGCCGCCTGCCGTGGATGAGGCCGCGGCGTACGAAATGGTTCAACAAGCCGAGTGGGAGGCGGGCATCCGGTGGGATGCGGGGGCCGCGGCGACCGACAGCAGCGGTAGCGAGAGCGACGGCGACTTCCCGATGGCTGCGTCGGACGCGGGCTCCGCAGCCGCGTCGGGCGTGGGCGCGGGGACCCCCGCCGCCGCCGGCACGCCAGCCGCCACCGGTGGCGCCGTCGGTGGCGTATCCGCCGACGTGGGGGGGGGTGCTGGCACCAGCGCGCCGTCACCGCCGGCCGACGTAGCGGTCAAGTCGTCGGCCGACAGCGACGACGACGACGATGACGATGATGGGATTATTTGGGAGGATGACGCCGCGCCGCCGTCAGCGGGTGATGCGTCGGCGGGAGCGACGCCCGCTGCGGCTGCAACGGGCGGCGCCGCGGCTCTGACTGCTGGTGTCGACGGTACGGCGTCCGCCCCGACAGTGGCCACACTGGATCAGCCCGAGGCCGACGCGGCCGGGGCTGGAAAGGAGACCAAGGCGGGGGACGAGGACGAGGATGACGATGATGACGACGATGGCATCATTTGGGAGGACGACGCGCCTCCGGCGACACCCACCGCCGCCCCAGCTGCCGCCGCCGCCGCCGCCGCCCCAGTAGCTTCCCCCCCCTCCTCTGCCAACCCCCCGACGCCAACGCCCATGACCGCGACTGTGTCATCGCCCCCCCCCGCCGCTGTGGCTGCAGCCGCTACTGCTCCCTCGGCCGCAAAGCCCCCGCCCCTCATACGTCCGCCGGTACCGAGCAGCGCCAAACCTCCTTCGAGCGCCAAGGCGGCAGCCAAAGCCAAGCCCACGGAGCCTCTCTCTGGGGAGGCCGGCGGCGGCGCCAAGGATGCTCCCGTGACGGAACTTGACGTCCGACGTGACACAAAGCCGGCGACGCTGGCGTGGAGCCCGGTCCTCTCCGTCTCCCCTTCCGCGCTCGTCGCACGGCCACTGGAGCCCAATCACCTGCTTGCCAGCGGTGTGTGGATGGACGACGTACTATGGGACTCTTCAGGAGAGGATGACAGCGATGGGGGTGGGGGCGGCGTGGCCCTTCCTCACCTCGGGGCGGGCGGCGGCGCTGCGCGCCGGGCGCTGCGGTCTCGCTTCTCGCGGCTGATTCTCGACCTCAACGACCCTGCTATGGTTTTTCACGCGCGGCGGCGGAGTTCCCTCTACTCCCCGGCGGCGGCGGATGTGTCTGCGGTTGCCGACTTCCCGGCCGACCTGTTTGCCGAGACGGACGGAGCGCTGCTCAATGGCTTGGTCGATAAGGTGGGCGGGGACTCTGCCAAGGCGGCGGCCGAGCGGGCTGCGGCAGCCAAGGCAGCTGCCCCCGCCGCGCCGGCGCGGAGCAAGGCGGCGGCGGCGGCGGCCGCCGCTGCGTCGGTGGCAGCCGCCGCTGCGGCTGCAGCGACGGCGGCGGCGTCCTCGCCGGCGACGGCAGCGTCTGCCACTGACGGGTCGGGTGACAGGTGTGCGCATGCTGGGGCTTTGGCGGCGCTGGCGCCTGGCGAGGAGGAGGTGACGATGCCCGGCGCCCGCGCGCGGGTGCTGCTCGCCGCGGACCACCCCCCCATGACGACGGCAGCCGAGACGGCCGCTGCTGCCGCGGCCGCTGCCTCATCGGCTGCCGGCGGGGTGTTGGCGGTGGTCGACCCCCTCAACGTGTCCAACGACGTGTTTTATGGCGGCGAGAGTGGGGGCGCCCTCTCCCGCCGCGCCGCTCGGCGGTCCCCTCTGCGTGGGTTGAACCACGCGCCGCCTGCGGCCAAAGCCATCACCATGCCGCCGGTCGTGTCGGACGCGGAGCTGGTCGCTTTCCACCGGCCGCCGCTCGGCTTGCTGACGTCGCTGCCGTCTGGGCAGTGGCTCGTGCCTATCCGCCGAAAGCGCCCCAAGGAAGGGCCCGCCCAGATTGCGTGCCAGATGCCCAAACGCCCGAAAGACTTGTCGTGCGCTGCGCGCGACGCGTACCGGGTGGCGCTCTTTGAGTACAGCCTGGAGCGGCAGCCTGCGCTCCTGCCACACCCGGGAATGGCCTGCCGCCTGGTTACGTACGCGCGCAAGGCGTCGGTGGGGGCGGCGGCAGCCGCGTCGGCGGCGGCCGCTGGGACCCCCGACGCCGATACTGTGTTCCTGGCGCCTGAGGAGCCACCGCCGCTGGGGTCGGGGGACCTGCCACCCGACGGTCAGCCGTTGGTGGTTGTCGAGAGTGGCCTCTTTGCGGCGCCTGCGGCCAATGTTGCGGGCGGGGCGGTGTCGGCGGGCTGCGACTTTTTGATCATCAAGCGCGGCAGCAAAGTGTGCGTGCGGGAGATTGACTCGGTGGTGTCGGTCGGCATCACCGAACCGCGCGTCGACTCGATGGCGCCAGGCACGGAGCGCGCCAAGCGCTACGCCCGTGACCGGGTGTTACTGTGGATGTCGCGCGAGTTTAGCCGCCTCACCAAGAAGGCCACCGGGCGCCCGTCGGTTGACAAGGAGGAGCTGATGCGGTATTTTTGGCGGCGGCGGTCTTTTCCGGAAACAACCCTCCTCAAGGTGCTCAAGGAGCTGACTTTCTACGAGAAAGGGCGGTACGTGATTAACGAGCCGCCCCGAGGCTTCGCGGCGCTCGAAACGGAGCTTCTGCGCACCGTCACACCCGAGGAGTCGTGCGCGTTTGAGGCGATGGAGTCGGGCGTGGCGACGCTCATGTCGCGGGGTGTCAACCTGTTTACGTATCCAAACTCGCACGGCAACCTGCTCGGTGCGGCGGACCGGACGACCCTTGGGCACGGGCGGACGATTGGCTGCCTCATCCGCACCCTGCTGTTACACACCCCGTGGCACCGCACGTCGACGCTACTCGCTGCTCTCAAGGCGCAGCGCAAGGACCTCCTTTCGTCCCTGTCCACAGCACGGGCGCTGCGTGACCTGTGCGCCGGCGGGCCGGTCCTCGATGCGCGGCTGCTGCAGACGTCCGCACCGGAAGCGCTTCACCTTCTCACCGCCCACTACCGGGTATCGGCCAAGAAGGTGCCAGCCGACGTGGCCGCTCGCAAGGCGCTGCTTCGGCAGGTTGCCACAACGCGGGGGCGGCCCGAGTCGGCGCGTGGCGACTACGCCGATATTATAGGTGGGGTGCTGGCGCGCCACCGCGAGGCGTCTTCTACGTCGGGTGGTGGTGGGGGCAATGGAGGCGGCAGTGGTGGTGGGCGTGGCGGTGGTGGCAGCGCCGCCGCCGCCGCCTCCAGTGGTGGCGGCAGCATTTCGGGCGGCACGTCCACGTCGGGCGGCATCGAATCGCTGCTGCCGCTCCCCCTTCAACGGGGCGCTCTTGAAGCCGGCAAAGTCGACGTCTTGCCCCGCGACCGCGACACGGCGGCGGCGCTTGCCGTTGAAGTGGCAGCCGAGGCGGAAATTGCGGCCAAGGCGGCGCCCGCTGCGGGATTTGGCGTTGTCTCCGTGTCGGTCATCAAACCTCGGCCGTCGGTGGGCAGTGCGTCGGTAGGCGGTGGCAGCGTCGCTGCTGATGACCCCTTTGCGGGGGGAGGGGGCGGCGGTGTTGGCGGTGGGGAGGAGAAGCCCAAAGGCCGCCGTCGCAGCACGGGGGCGGGGCGGGGGCGCAAGAATGCTGCCGCTGGCGCACTCGGCGTGGCTGCCAAGCCCATTGCCAAGGGTCGAAGCGGTACTGCCGCCGCGGCGGCGGCCGCGGTCTCGGCCGCAGTCGCGGACGGGGGCGACGAAGATGGGGACGGTGAGGACGGCGCGCATCCAAAGGCCAAAGCCCGCCGTGACGGCAAGGTGCGGGCACGGGTGCTTAAGGGGCGCCGCAAAAAGAAGGGCCTGGACGGAAGCACTGGCAATCTCCAAGCGGCAGACGAGGACGGAGGGGCAGGGGGCATCGATGGGGTTGGCGACGGCGCTCCCGCTGCAGCGAAGCCGGCGCGCTTCCGCCCGATCCCCCCGTCGCTGGTGCCTCCACCGGCGCCCCGTGGTGCGCGGAGCATGGCCCCCGGCGAGCCGGCCGGCGGCGCAAACAAGGCGGCCGGCGACGCCGATGACGGGGAGGACGACGTCGACGGCGTCGACGGTGGACCTGGCGCTGCCAGGGGTACTCCGGGCACTCCCGGCGAAGGCATCAAGAAGAAGACGCAGCTGAAGGTCACCTCAACGCGCACGAATAAGGACGGCACGAAAAGCACGGTTGTTACCTTTGTGCGGGATCCGGACGAAATGAAGGCCATCATCCTTGCGAACAGGAAGAAGCGCCGCAAGATGTCAGCGGGCGGTGACGCTGCCACTGGCGGTGGCGGCGGTGGCGGCGGCGACGACAAGGTGACGAGTGGCGGTGGTGCGGCCGGCAGCGGTGGCGACGGTAGGGAGAACCGGGATGGAGCTGTGGCGGGCGCCCCACGTGCCACACCCGTGCGGTCGTTTGCCCCGCCCAAGCCGCGGTCGGCGCCCGGTGGCGCACCTGCGGCCGTCTCCAAGAAGAGCAGCCTCAAGATTGCGATCAACGTCACTACCCTGACGGCGGGCGGCACGAAGCTTGGTGCCAAACAGCGTCCGCCAATGCGTCCTCCGTCACCCGCGTTACCGGGCCGCTCCGGCGTCGGCGCCGCCGATGGTGGCGGCCTGGCAGGCGTAGCCGGCAGCGGAGGTATCGGCGGTGGCGGGTCCGACCGGACCGCGTCGGCGGTGGGTGGCGGCTCGCGGGGCACCTTTCGGCCGCCGCCGCCACGAGGCGTACCGGCCGCCGCGCGGGCGGTCGGCAAAATCAAGATTAACACCAAGATCATTGACGCGCACCAGGCCGAAGCCGAGGCGCGGCGGCGGCGCAACCAGTATGGCGACGACGAGGAGTTCCCGTCGCGCCGCGTGTCGGGGGGTGCTGGAGGGGGCTCCCGCGGCGGCGGTGGCGATGCGGGAGGGGCCGGCGGCAGCGGCGGCGGCGGGCGGGGCGGGGCGGCATCGGGCGCTACGGTCAGCAGTCCGGCGGCGGCCGACGTTGGCTCCTCCCGGCGTTCTCAACGCAATGGCGTCGTCCTTCTCAACAACATCCTCGAGCAGATGGAGGCGGCGGTGCGCAACGCTGAGGGCTACATTGTGGACCACGGCCCGCCGATGATCATCAAGCGGGTGCGTCCTGGGGAGCCACTGCCTCCCGGTATCGTGCCTGCCAACCTGGCGCGCCCCGGCGCGACCGGCCTCGACTTCACGCTGCCCGTGAGCCCCAAAGCCGTCCCCCGCTACCGAGAGATTGTGCGGCGACCAATGTATCTCAACCTTTTGCGAGCCAAGGCGCGCAAGGGGCAGTACCACTCGGCGGCCCAGTGTATGGAGGATATGGAGTTGCTTGTCAAGAACGCGCGGCTTTTCAACTCGACGCCGGACGTGCAGTGGGTGGTGCAGCACGCGGAGCTGCTGGCTGAGGTGGCGGCCGACTTTTTGGCCGCCTCCAAGCTCCAAATCGACGCTGCCGAGGCGTTGATCGCACGGGAGGACGCGGAGATGACCTCCCCAGGCGCGCTGTCGGGGCGCGCCAAGGACTGATCGGTGGCGGGGCGGTCCCCAAAGCTCAGCCTGTAGGCCGCCCGCGGTGTGGGGACCGCGATTGGGTGGTGGGCGGACCGAGGTGGAGGAGGCGGGTGGGTCGACGGGGCGTGGACTGGACAGCCTCTGCCTGTGGGGCTGGGTGAACATATTTCGGAGAGATACGGCCAATCAGGCTGGCAAGAGAACAACAGCACCTGTTTTGACGCGCAGAGCCGATATGTAGAGGCCGTGTTGGCTGTGGCACAACCCCTGGGCATCTGCACGTCATGGAGCACAGTCGTCACGCTGCAGTTGCGCTGCGCTACATAATCGGTGAGACAAAAAATTGCCGACTAGACCCCAGCAAGCAGTAGAACCCAAACGCGACCAGGCCGACCTCCCCCCCAGACCACACGGTGGCATCCGACTTGGCGACCAAGAACAGGCCTCCCAAGCGACTCGCCAGGCCGACCCAAGGTCAGCAGACAGGGAGCCGCGTGCCTACCTCGTCCCACCAAGACCGCCACCCCGTCATACCCCCAGCCGGGTCCCCACGGCGGGGCGGGCGGCTGGGAGGCGCCCGCGTCTGTCGACGCCGCCCCCCCGCCCACGCGCCGGCCGCGCTCCGCCACGTTGCCGCCCGCCCGCACCTCAGCCGAGGCACGCGCTGCTCGGCAGCTGGTACTGATAGGCGAGCACCCGCAGGTAGGAAACGACGCCGTAGAGATCCTCGTTGGCCTTGCAGGCGCCCCCAATGCCCTCAAACTCCCGAATCAGCCGCCCGAGGCCATCGACAAAGAGCGCGCGGCCCGAGCCCCACGCGCCCGCCTTGGTCGTCCCCTCCTTGGTGGTGTAAGAGATGACTGGCTTGACCCAATCCTCCCCAAACTCGAGCGCCGTCGCCGAGATGCTGACGCCCCGGTCCGTCGTCAGGTCAAACAAGATGCGGTTGGTGGTGATGGTCGCGTAGCGCGCCGCGTCCTTGGACGAGCCGGAGCACTGGTTGGCCGCGTTCGTCGTAAAGGTGCGGCCGACCAGGTTCGCGTCGAAGGGCGCCCCGCATTTGGCGGCGGCGGCCGCCGCGGGGGCGGTGATGGCGGCGGCGGCGACGAGGGCGGCGGCGGCCGCGAGGAGGGTGGCCACGGCGCGGACCATGGTGACGGCGCGGGGGGGGGCGGGGGGGACGACGGGTGCAGCGGGGTGGCGGGGTGCGGTTGGTGCCCAAACCCGTAGCGTGCCCGTGCATGGAGTGCGCCGGCCGACGCAGACCGCGGAAACGGCAGGCGCAATAAGAGGAGGCGGGCGGCCAGACGCGCGGC
>ENA-ORXT01004444-ORXT01004444.1-marine-metagenome-genome-assembly--contig:-NODE-4444-length-14474-cov-11.324165_pt1 | contig 14474 bp, 7 predicted proteins | sample MGYA00237868_ERZ511482 | MGnify/ENA metagenome assembly ERZ511482 | reverse complement strand
GCATTGTAAACCGCTCCACCAATTGCTGTCTCTATATAGAGATAAGTATATCCTTGATACTTATAAATAGTGATGGTTTCACCGCTACAAGTAGCTGGATTAACTAAATTTGATAACCATGGATAAGTAGCAAAAATAAAATCATTTCTGCTTGGTGGACTTGCAACTTCTTCAATACAAGTAACAGTAATCGCATAATCTGCAAGGCTACAAGGAGAATCAAAAGTTGTAGGTAGATAATCAAAACTAACTGTCTGTCCCTCATGAAACATAAATTCTACGCCTTCGGAAAAATATAAATGAAGAATCGTTCCATCCGCTATTTGTACGAAGATAAAAGGAATGCCATTATCACAAGTTGAATGAAGAATGCTACCTGTGTGTTTGCTGCAATCTGGTGTTGGCGCACAAGCTGTGCCCACTGCATTCGGAACACAAGGGTTGGCATCGTCTGGGTCTACATCCGATAAAACACCATCGTTGTCATTATCCACTGGTACGACTACCGTTAAGTTACAAGTCCAAGTTGCTAATATTTCATCTGCTTGATAAAAATCTAAGCAATTAAAGCCAGGACCACTCGTACAATAAATTGCTCCACCTCCATTGTATAAGACACTGCTAGTTGGTGTTTCTACATATACGTAAGGGTAGCCATTCGACATATAAGCTGTAATCTTTTCTGTTGTACAATTATTATAATCTACCAAATTAGACAAGAAAGAATAATCTGTAAAGATAGCTGGTACACTTCCTGTTGGCGCACAATTTGGACCAACTGCATTCGGAATACAAGGGTTGGCATCGTCTGGGTCTACATCTGAGAAAACACCATCATTATCATTGTCTACCACTACAACACAATTAGGTCCAACCGCATTTGGAACACAAGGATTGGCATCATCTGGATCTACATCCGATAAAACACCATCGTTGTCATCGTCCACTGGCACAACTACTGTTAAGTTACAAGTCCAAGTAGCAAGAATTTCATCTGCTTGATAAAAATCTAAGCAATTAAAGCCAGGACCACTCGTACAGTAAATTGCTCCACTGCCATTGTATAATACACTACTAGTTGGTGTTTCTACATACACATAAGGGTAGCCATTCGACATATAAGCCGTAATCTTTTCTGTTGTACAATTATTGTAATCTACCAAATTAGATAAGAAAGAATAATCTGTAAAGATAGCTGGCACACCTCCTGTCGGCGCACAATTTGGACCGACTGCATTTGGAATACAAGGGTTGGTATCGTCTGGGTCTACATCTGAGAAAACACCGTCATTATCATTGTCTACTATTACAACACAATTTGGACCAACTGCATTTGGAACACAAGGGTTAGCATCATCAGGATCTACATCTGATAAAACACCATCGTTGTCATTATCCACTGGTACAACTACCGTTAAGTTGCAAGTCCAAGTAGTAAGAATTTCGTCTGCCTGATAAAATTCTAAGCAATTAAAGACAGGACCACTCGTACAATAAATTGCTCCACTACCATTGTATAAGATACTGCTAGTAGGCGTTTCTACATATACATAAGGGTAGCCATTCGACATATAAGCTGTAATTTTTTCTGTTGTACAATTATTGTAATCTACCAAATTTGATAAGAAAGAATAGTCTGTAAAGATAGCTGGCACACCTCCTGTCGGCGCACAATTTGGACCGACAGTATTCGGAATACAAGGGTTTGTATCGTCTGGGTCTACATCTGAGAAAACACCATCATTATCATTGTCTACTATTACAACACAATTTGGACCAACTGCATTTGGAACACAAGGGTTGGCATCGTCTGGGTCTACATCCGATAAAACACCATCGCTGTCGTTATCTACTGGTACGACTACCGTTCCATTACAAGTCCAAACCGCTAATATTTCATCTGCTTGATAAAAATCTAAGCAATTAAATCCGGGACCACTTGTACAGTAAATTGCTCCACCACCATTGTATAATACACTGCTAGTTGGTGTTTCTACATATACATAAGGGTAGCCATTCGACATATAAGCTGTAATCTTTTCTGTTGTACAATTATTATAATCTACAAGATTAGATAAGAAAGAATAGTCTGTAAAGATAGCTGGTACATTTCCTGTTGGCGCACAATCTGGACCAACTGCATTTGGAATACAAGGGTTTGTGTCGTCTGGATCTACATCCGATAAAACACCGTCATTATCATTGTCTACTATTACAACACAATTTGGACCAACTGCATTGGGAATACAAGGGTTTGTATCGTCTGGGTCCACATCCGATAACACACCGTCATTATCATTATCTACAACACAATCTGGACCAACTGCATTCGGAATACAAGGATTTGCATCGTCTGGATCTACATCCGATAACACACCGTCATTATCATTATCTACAACACAATCTGGACCAACTGCATTTGGAATACAAGGATTTGTATCATCTGGGTCTACGTCAGAGAACACACCGTCGTTGTCATTATCTACTGGAGGCGAACAAGAAGTTCCTAAGCTAATCACCGTATGACAACCATTTGCATTGTTTGAAATGATAGTTGGTTTCTTAGCTACTAAATGTTGACAAATACTTGGAATATTACAAGTACTTAAAGAAATATTGTCTCGAATTTCAAGCTCCACTCCAAGGGAAAACAAGTTAGCAAACCCTTGAATGTGTATTAAGACACGATTGCCTATGATGTTTAAACCACCTATAGAGTTTAAAACGGGAAACCCAACTATACTGGTCAATGAGTTATTATTAACGATAGATATAAATGTATTCGTAGAGACCAATTTTGGGAAACCACTAATATTGATTAATGCATGGTTTTCATGTATAATTATGCCCTTCGATAAGGTCGTAAGGGCAGACACTTGACTAATATCTAATAATCGTCGATTAAAAGAAATTATTAGATTCTGCATCTGTACTACATTTTCCAATCCGCTCAAATCTGTCAAAGAAGTATTATCAATGCGTACTTCTTCTTTAACAGAAATGATCTGGCTTAAAGATACAATAGAACTTACTTGACGACCTGCAATAAGCAGATTTCCATTAATTTCTGTACAATTCGGGTAGGTTTGTACAAAAGCAGCAATATCTGCATTTGAGCGAAGCACTACATGGCTAGGTGGACATTGTGGTGCAGGTGGATTACAGATTACATTTATCTCTGAAGCGGTAGTACAACCTATTCCATTTCCTTGAATGTCGGAAGCGCCACCATTTGATAAATAGGTACAAAAGCTAGGTAGACTACAAACGGAAAGATTAGGAGAGTTAGTAATCGTTAAATTTGTAATTGTATTTGGGTCTATATTTTGAAGACCGTCTAAAACACTTAATGAAGTATTACCTGTTAATTCTATAGCTCCATCAATAGATAACACATTTGATAAGGCCGTTACATCTGTTAATAAGGTATCACTTATTATTTGAATATCTTGACCACAAGAAGTGATATTTTCTAATCCTTGCAAACTAGTCAAATTCATCAATTCTTCTAAGTACAGCCCACCTCCTATGCTCGTGAGTTGTTCAAAACCAACCAAATTCGTAATAGGTAGTCTGCCTCGAAGTATTAAGTCTCCACCTAAGTGTTTAATTCGTAAAGCAGCTAAAGAGTTGAGTCTTCTATTAAAGTTAATTATCAAATTACCTTGAATAGATTCCAAATTAGCTAAACCAGAAATATTTACTAAAAATGGATTAGAAGCCAATCTACATCTTCCACCAATTGCTGTTAAACTATTTAAACCATCCAAAGAAGTTAAACCTTGATTATTAGTGATGATACAGTGGCTACCAATGTTCGTGATTTGGCTTAACCCATTTAAGTTAGTAATGTCCTCACCAGAAATAGTTACTTGTCCTGCTATCTCTGTACAAGCTGGATAGATAATTGGAAAACTATCTATTTGGCTTTGTCTACTAAAGACAATATTCGTTGGACAAATCTCTGGTTCCGTTATAAGAAGTGTTTTACAACTAGAAAATGTTTGTCCACAAAGATCATTTACAATTAAACAGATTTCATACAGACCCGGAGGAGGCAGTGCCACTTTACTGTCTATAATAAGATCGGGTGTATTAGCCGTCCATTGCGTACTAGTAATAGCACCTGTGGAAAGATTCGTTAATAAAATGCTATCTGTCGTTAGGGTATACTCGAAATCAGCAGAGGTAAGAATCGGACTCGGCTGTTCTTCTACGATGAAGATTTCTGTTACCGTACAACCATTCGCATCTGTTACCGTCAATTGCTGCTGTCCTACATCTGCAATAGCAAGCGTATTCACAAGGGTATCAACATTCGTATCATCCCCAAAACTCCAATCGTATTGATAAGGAGCTGTACCTCCCGATACAACCGCCGTAAAAATAACGGGCTTATTAGGACAGTCATCTTCAATTTTAGTAACGTTTACTGATAAGGTGCTACAATCAATTGGGTCGGCACAAGCTTTACCATTAGAAATAGTCTGGCAGAATGTATCTACCTCCCCGCAGCTATTCGTTACGGTACGACAAATATTAAAACTAGTAGACTCAGGATAAGTTAGTTGATCGTTCGTAATTGGAAAAGGACTTTCCCAAGTCGCAGAAGCTATTGCCCCAGAAGAGGCATCTGTTAAATTAATGGTCGAACCAGTTATTGAATAAGTAAAATTGGCTTGTATATCATTGCCTAGTAAACAGCTACAATCTGCTGCATCCTGACCATCTATTAATCCATCTCCATCATTATCAAAACCGTCTGAACAAAGTGCAACTGTATTCTCTGGTACACTATTATGTAGAATTTCAATCGTTTTGGTTCTAGCAGCTGTACAGCTACCCAATACTTTTAAATTTATCTTATAAGAACCCACACCAGAACCAGAACCTGTTTGCACACCACCTCCATAAGGAAAAGCATAAGCTAATTTAGGACTAGCAGAAAGCACGTAAATACTATCTTCCACTTTCCATAAATAACGAGCATTAGCTTCTAAGCTAGAATCTGCTGAAAAATGAACGAAATGATCGGTTATAGGTAGGTAAGTAAAATTCGCACGATCAGGACAATCATCTGTATCTAAAGCACAATTTCTAAGAATCTGTGTTGGATTATTACAAGCAAATTTATTACCCGCTATTAGAATAGAACCACTTATTGTTCCAGTACTAAACAACCGACAAAGCGTTGTGCAGTCCTTTAGTAAACTATTATTTTCAATAACAATTTTTCCATTGACCGTCTCCAATAATTCTAAGCCAAATAAATTTACTAAGATAGCATTATCGCTTATTTTCAAGTTTCCATTAATAGTGGTAATACCTGATAAAGCAGAAATATCTACTAAACTAGTATTACCGCTAATCGTACAATCTTGTCCGATACTAGCTATTGCTGCACCATTAAGTCCAGTTAAAGTATCTAAACTATTTAGATTGATCAAGCTTAAGCTTCCACCGATGACTGTAATATTTTCTAAGCCATTCAACGAAGTTAAAGTGGTCGCTCCTGCAATTTCTAGCTTACCCGTAATCGTTGTTAGGAAATTTAATTTACTCAAATCGTTAACGGTTCCGCTAATGATTAAATCGCCATCAAGCGTTGTACAATCTAGGCATTCGTAGTATTCTACGAACTGATTCAAGGCTTCTTGTGTATTCAACACAACAGATTCCATTGGACAATCTTCCGCCTGAAAAAAGGAAAAATTATTGGTAAGGTCTTCTTGTGTTGTTGCCAAAATAGGCGTTGTTCCAAAAAGTATATTCAGACAACTAACAAGGAGAAATAGGTAGATATTTTTTTTCATGAATTTTTTAAAATAAAGAATTAGTCAGAATTATGCATAGCGGTATCTGATAAATCTTGGTAAGTAAATACCAGATTTAGCAAGCATTTCTATAGCTCGGTTCGCTATATTGTTATGGGATAGTTGATAGACTTTTAGGACAAAATGATTACGGGTGTAAGTTGAGATTTGAAAGACGAACTTCCAGTGTCATCAGTAGCTTATTGGGTAGCTACTTATTATTGTACCTTTATTAAGAAGTAACTTTTGTGATAAAATTGTGACCCCATTTTTAACATTTATTCAAAAAAAAACGACTACTAAAAATTAAGTATTGATTATCAAGGCTTAACAAAATAATTAGGTAAGTACTCATGATGTAACGTAAGGGGATACATTTTTTTTTATTGATACCCCACATCTTTTGAGCGGGGCAAAAAATCATAAATCTTATATCATAATTCATACATCATAAATCCATTTTACACTATTTAATTCCCTACTTGCTTTTTTGTCTTTTTCAAAGTGGGACGGATTTATGATGTATGAGTTATGATGTAAGATTTATGATTTTTTGTCCCACTCAAAGGATGTGGGATATCAATAGACATTTTTTATCCCCTTCCCTAAACCAAAGAAGGGGATAAAAAAATGTATCCCCTTATGTCGCATCAATTGAGTACTTACCTAATGGGTGTTGTCTGCAAAATACAAATCCACTAAGGAGTTACAAAAAAGATTAATATCTTGTGCTAAATAACGACGAAAAAATATTCTATTTCATGAAAAAGTATAACCATTTTCCAGTAGAGGCGCAATTTACTGCATCTTTACCATTAGAAAAGCGGCTATCATTAGAGTTGAAGCTGCGATTTATCGTGTCTTTATTGTTCTGCTGCTTTGCAATATCCACCGCTTTTGCACAAGCCAGTATCTTCGATAAAATAGCCGCTATTGCTACCGTAGATCAAAAAGTCATGGTCCCTATGCGAGACGGTATTCGCTTAGCAACCGATATTTATAGACCAAAAACAGACCAGCCCGTACCGATTATATTTTCTAGAACACCTTATAATTTTAATGCTTGGAACGACGGAGAACAGCGAACCCGCACCGCCGAACGAGCTTATGAAGCACTTAGCAGAGGCTATGCTTATGTGGTGCAAAACGAAAGAGGTCGCTATTATTCCGAAGGGGAATGGGATATATTAGGTGTGCCTTTAACAGATGGATATGATGCGTTCACTTGGATGAAAAACCAAGATTGGAGTAATGGCAAAATTGCCACTTTAGGTTGTTCTTCTACTGCTGAATGGCAAATGGCAGTAGCGGCACTTGACCATCCCTCTCATGCGGCAATGGTTGCACAGGGGTTTGGTGCAGGCGTTGGAGTGGTAGGTGATTTTCACGAACAAGGAAATTGGTACAGAGGAGGCGCACATCAATTGCTATTTACAGCTTGGCTATATGGCGTAGAGCATGATAAATTTAAGCCAAGAATTCCCAAAGGCGCGACGCAAGAAGATTTGATTCGGATTTCTCGATTTTATGATTTAGCACCTGAAAACCCAAAGGTGGATATGTCTAAAACTTTGGCACATTTACCAGTGCAGGATATTATTAAAAATGTACATGGAAAAAGAGAAATTTTTGATGGACTCATTCAACGAAAACCAAACGACCCTGCATGGAAGGAGGGGGGCTTATACCATGATAATATGCCTTTTGATAAACCTAGTTTCTGGTTTGTTTCTTGGTATGATGTTTCTGCCAGCCCCAATTTAGCTTTGTTTAATCATGTCCGAAAAAATGCTAAAAGCCAAGAAGCGAGAGATAATCAATATTTAGTAATTGCACCTACTTTGCATTGTCGATATACTAGAGCAACAGAAAATACGATTGTTGGAGAAAGGAGTGTGGGAGATGCTCGTTTAAATTATGATGAACAAATTTATGCTTGGTTTGACTATTGGCTAAAAGGTCTAAAAAATGATTTTCAAGCAAAAACACCGAGGGTGCAATATTATACAATGGGGGCTAATAAATGGCAAGCATCGGAGACTTGGCCGCCAGCAAATACGGTAATGACTCCTTTTTATTTGTCTAGCGCAGGTAATGCAAATACGCTATATGGGGATGGACAGTTGCTAGGTACAGATGCAATGAAGCGCAGCTCTAAGGAGAAAGAGGTGGCAGATAAATTTATTTACGACCCTATGAATCCAGTTCCTTCTTACGGAGGGAATGTGTGTTGTACAGGTAATGCCGTACAGGGCGGTGCGTTTGACCAAAGGCAAATGGAAATGCGAAATGACATTTTGGTATATACAAGCGAACCTTTAGCCGAAGGTATCGAAGTAAGCGGATTTATTGAGTCTACTTTGTATGTTTCTTCGGATGCCAAAGACACGGATATTACCATTAAATTAATTGATGTATATCCAGATGGTAGAGCATATAATTTAGATGAAACGATTCAACGTTTACGGTATCGAGATGGTTATGAAAAGGAAGTATTTATGAAAAAAGATGAAGTATATAAAGTGGACATGACACCTATGTCTACCAGTAATTATTTTGACAAAGGTCATCGAATTCGCATTGAAGTATCTAGTAGTAATTTTCCTAGATTTACTCGTAATTTAAATACAGGCGGTAATAATTTTGATGAAAAAGAAGGGGTAGTGGCTCGTAATCAAATACATCATTCTGCTCAATATCCTTCGCAAATTCGATTACCGATTTTGAAGAAATAAAATAATATTCAGAATAGAGAGCAGAGAAGTGAGAATAGAGATAAAATCGTTCTAAATTTAGTAGTATAAGCTATACTTTAAGAACAAACCTGCTATCTATTCTCTATTCTCACTTCTCTGCTCTCTATTCTGAATATTATTAATTATTTTTATTACTAATAGCACATAGAACGTTATTAGCAAAATGTTGTTATAATAACAAATAATCAACAAACAGGGGTGCAAAAAGTACATCTGACAGAAAGCTCCTTTAGAGGGCGTAAATTTGATTGGTTTTTTTGCAAAAAAAACAATCAAATTTACGCCCTCTAAAAAATCTATCTTAATCAATAATTAATAAACAGAATGGAATTTTACGATTTTACAGTTAATACACCACAAGGAACCGCTCTTAAGATGGCAGATTACAAAGGAAAAGCAGTCTTAGTAGTTAATACAGCTACCAAGTGTGGGTTAACACCGCAATTTAAGGGATTAGAAGAATTACACCAAAGCTATAAAGACCAAGGCTTAGTGGTGTTAGGTTTTCCTTGTAATCAATTTATGGGGCAAGAACCGCAAAGCAATGAAAGTATGGTGGAGTATTGCCAAATCAATCATGGGGTAAGTTTTCAATTAACAGAAAAAGTAGAAGTGAATGGAAAAGGCACTCATCCAATCTACAAGTATTTAAAAAATGAATTAGGTGGGTTAATAGGTAAGAAAATTAAATGGAACTTCACAAAGTTTTTAATCACTCCCGAAGGAGAACCTTTTAAGCGGTTTGGTCCTACTACTGCGCCAGAAAAAATAGAGAAGGATATAAAAGAAGTTTTGGGCGTAGAATAGGATCTACCCGATGATATTGTGAAAGCACTAGACAAACATTTTTCAACGTCTAAATCAGTTGCCATTTTATCCGTTGCCATTATGCGTAATGGCAACGGATAAAATGGCAACTGATTTAGATGTTGAAAAGTGTTTGTTTATACGGTACAAGCTTTAAATTACAAGCGGCATGGCACATAAAAAAATAGTAGATTATTTATTTTCTCATCCCTTGCTCCCGTTTTGTTAAGTACCTACCTAGAAATAATCGACATTTTTGATGAGGCTATTTTTTCGTTAGATTTCTTCAAAAAACCATTGCATAGTTGTTCTATGGAATTATTTTTTGGAGGAATATAACGGAAAAAGAGTCCGTCATAAAGTGTCGATTATTTATAGGTAGGTACTTACACTCTTAATTGAACTTAATAAATTAAGTACCTAACTATACGGAAAAACTCTCCCCACAAGCACAAGTCCGAGCAGCATTTGGATTATCAAAATAAAAGCCTTTACCGTCTAATCCCCCTGAAAATTCAAGGGTTGTATTGAATAAATATAGAATACTACGAATATCTGTGACTATCTTTACCCCATTGTGCTCAAATACTTGATCATCTGGTTTATCCACATTATCAAAATCCATCCCATAGGATAAACCAGAACAACCACCACTTGTCACGCCTACCCTTACAAAATAGTCCTCTCCGTATTTTTCTCTCTCCTTAACTTCCTCTATTCTCGTTTTTGCGGAATCTGCTACAAATAACATATTGATTATTGATTGATTATTAATTATTTACTAGCCGTGTTTTTCAATAGATTAGGTAGATTTTTTGTAATTACCCAACATATACTAGTATCTAGTACCTTGAAGCAAGTCGAGTTATAAGAAGGGGATAACTTTAAGTTATCCCCTTCTTATTAATACCATCGACTCGTTATAAATATAGTAACAATGTATTGAGAACTTATGTTTTTTTGTAAGTAAAGGAGTAGGAAATAAATAACCTACCCGATGATATTGTTAAAACAACAATACAATATCTGATTTAGATGTTGACAGGGTAGATTAATTATTTCCTCATCCCTAATCAATAATAAAACAAATAGTAACTACTTTTAGTTCGAGCTACAAAACCCCATCTTTATACAATTCCCAAACAGGGCTTAACGCTCTTAATTCTGCCACACCTTTTACGACTGCTTCAATAGCCCTATCAATTTCCTTCTCGGTCGTAAAACGCCCTAAACTAAATCGAATAGATGACTTTGCCAAACCTTCTTCTATGCCCATAGCTACTAATACATGAGAAGGATCAAGCGAAGCAGAAGTACAGGCAGAACCCGTAGAAACAGCAATATTTTGGTTAAAAGTCATTAACAAACCTTCACTATCTACATGCTGAAAAGAGATGTTCGTAATATTCGGCATTCGATGTTCGACAGTGCCATTTAAGAAACTTGCCTCTACTCTTTCCAACAAAGCCTTTTCCAATTTATCTCTTAATTTACTAAGACGCAAGGCATCCTGTTCCATTTCTTTTTGAGCAATAGCCGCCGCTTTTCCAAAACCAACAATACCCGGCACATTTAAAGTACCTGAACGCATCCCTTCCTCATGCCCTCCCCCGCTCATTTGTTCGGTTACTTTTACTCGTGGACGAGTTCGACACACATACAAAGCCCCAATTCCTTTAGGACCGTACATTTTATGTGCGGAAAACGCCAATAAATGTATCCCTAGTTCCTTTGGATGAACGGGTATTTTTCCGACCGCCTGTGTCGCATCTGTGAATAATAAAACGCCTTTTTCTTCGCAGATTTTACCAATCCGCTTCATATCTTGTACCGTCCCAGATTCATTATTTGCCCACATTACAGATACTAAAATAGTGTCTTTTCTGATAGCGTTCGCTAGTTCTTCTAGATCTATTAAGCCTTCTTTATTGACTTCTAAATAGGTTATTTCGCCACCGTGCTTTTCTAGGTATTTACAGGTATCTAAAACCGCTTTATGCTCTGTTGTCACCGTAATAATATGTTTGCCCTTACGGCGATACATTTCAAAGACTCCTTTCAACGCTAGATTATCCGACTCTGTCGCACCAGAAGTAAAAACGATTTCCTTTGTTTGTACTTGTAATAATTCAGCAATTTGTTCTCTTGCCGTCGTTACCGCATCCTCCGCTTCCCAGCCAAAAGGATGGTTTCTACTAGCTGCATTTCCTGGATGTTCATAAAAAAAGGGGACCATCGTATCTACTACCCTCGGGTCGCAAGGAGTCGTTGCATTATAATCTAGGTATATTCTATCTTTCATGTTGTGTGGTTCTTCAAAGGGAGGTAATTTGATTTATTTTTTTAAAATAAATTAAATTATCTCCCTCTATTTCAAAATTAAACACTAATCGTTGTAGCAATTGCGTCATTAATACGCTTCACCAAAGTAGGCCCTTCATAAATTAAGCCCGAATAAATTTGTATTAAAGAAGCCCCTGCTGCTAGTTTTTCTAGCGCATCTTCGGGAGAAGCAATACCGCCTACCCCTATTATTAATAGTTTTTTGCCAGATTTATTATACAAATACCGAATGACTTCTGTCGCTCTATTTGTCAAAGGTTGTCCACTCAGTCCACCATTACCTATCTCTTTAATTTCTGTGGCAGAGGTTTGCAATCCCTCTCTAGAGATAGTGGTATTGGTGGCAATGATTCCTGCTATTTTTGTACTTTCCACAATCTCTAAAATATCATCCAGTTGAGAATCTGTTAAATCTGGAGCTATTTTTAATAAAATGGGTTTAGGTGCAGGTTTTGCGTGATTGAGTGCTTGTAAATGCGAGAGTAATTTCGTTAGCGGTTCTTTTTCTTGTAAATCTCTTAGCCCAGGTGTATTGGGCGAACTTACATTGACCACAAAATAATCTACATAAGGGAATAACTGCTCAAAACTATAGACATAATCATCCGTTGCTTGTTCATTAGGCGTTACTTTATTTTTACCGATATTTCCGCCAATAATTAAATTTTCAGGTCTACCTTCTTTTAAGCGTTTTACTAAAGCCCCCACCCCTTCATTATTAAAACCCATTCTATTAATAATGGCTTCGTCTTCTTTGAGTCGAAATAACCTAGGCTGTGGATTGCCTATTTGGGGTTTAGGGGTAACCGTTCCTAGTTCAATAAAGCCAAAACCTAGCTTGGACATTAATCGAAAATACTTCCCATCCTTATCAAAACCAGCAGCTAAACCAACGGGATTTTTAAATTCTAAACCCATGAAGGTTCTTTTTAAATTTTCATTTTTACTGCTATATTGATTTTTTAAAATGCTCCCAATAATGGGAAGTCCAAAACCAATTCTAGCCAGCACTATCGTAAAATGGTGTGCTTTTTCTGGCGATAAGAGGAATAATAAAGGTTTGAGTAGTTGGTACATTAGTCTTATTTCTGAATGGAGAATGTTTACTATCTGTTTATTTCTTGTTCAATTCGTTGATTTAGATCTATAATTTTTCTTTCCATGTCCTTATAATAGCGCAATATAAAGTGTCTATTCAATTGTATTTTCCATAAATAGGCTAAAAGGATTTTTTTCCCCTCGGCATTAATTTTTAAAGGCATATTTATTTTTGATATTTCTCCATGTTCATCAAATTCAAAATTTGGTGCAAAATACTTGTTGATATCTTTGAAATAGTTTTCTTGAAACTGCATCTCAAAATAGTCTTCTTCCATCGTTTTTAGCGATTTATAATCATATTCATACAAGGAGATAATATCAAATCTCAGGGAATCATTCCTTACTAATTCAAGTCCTCTAGATTTCAAAGTTTCATAACCAGAATTATTCTGCGCTGAAAAAAAATCTCGTGTCAACCTTAAATAACGTATACCCAAAGAATCTTGGTTTATCTCTTGATCTAATATTACTTTCCTCCAAAATGCACAAGCTTCAAGCCCTACTTTATGTCCTCCAATATTTCCGTTAATATCCTCCAAATCTTTCTCAAGACCATTTGATATTTCCGTTAATATTTTTAGTGCTGCATCATTATCTCTACGATTCTCATTCCAATTATTCAATGCAAAAGCGGAGATAACCGCGATAAATATGGATAAAAATTCAAAAAAATATTTCTTCCAGTTGCTTTTTTTTCGCTTCTGTTTTTTTTGTTTAATCATAGGTTTTTGTGTAAAGATTGAATATGTCTCGCCCACTTAGGGGCTAGTAGGGGATAATTTATAATAGATTACTCGTATTTTCCTTTAGTATTTAATTTGTAATTGAGTGTGTGACAAAACGGTTTTAGACTTATTCTTTCATTTTTTTTATTGACTTATTCAGCCATTCTACGTACCAATCTGAAAAGTCTAGTCTAGTTCCATTCTTGTCTTTTACTGGATTAATACCCTTTTTATCTGCTCTTTGATCAAACCAAATCTTCCCTTTATCTTCACCTGTTATTATCAGAAGGAATCTTAAGGCACATCCATATTCTGTTATATAAATGCTACCTTGTGTTAATTCATTTTTACAATACGCTTCCCAGTAAATATTGTCAAAAAAATAAACTATTTCATCATCTTCACTTTCTTCTAACTCTTCGAATTTAGCAAATATTTTATTCGACCAATTCCATGCTTCTTTGTGAGGGAAGTTAAACCTTAAAAGGTCAAATTTATTTTCGGGATTAAATTCTCCTAAATCTTTCTGTAATGGGTGAATTCCATAATACGGTCCTGCCCCTCCATTTCCAATTTCACTAACGAACGCTTTATAGTCTTTTGGCAATTCAACTTCGTATTTTTTTTCAAACTGATTTAGTGCTTCAATTGAAATCGATTGATTGAATTTATATTGATGTGAGGATGCGCCAAAAATTTCAAATTTTTTATCCAAAGTTGTAAGCTCTTTTAACTTACTTTTTATCTCTATGATTGATTTCATTTTTTTAACGAAAGTGAGCGTATTTTATGTACGGTCTTGATTTTGAGTTTGCAATTGAATTTTTCTCAATGTTCTTTCCCCTTATACACCCACATAGGTTCCGTTTTACCAGCCCGCACAAAGCCCATTTTTTCATAAAATTGAATCGCTTTCCCATCTGCTGTCA
>ENA-ORXT01004441-ORXT01004441.1-marine-metagenome-genome-assembly--contig:-NODE-4441-length-14477-cov-3.784514_pt1 | contig 14477 bp, 5 predicted proteins | sample MGYA00237868_ERZ511482 | MGnify/ENA metagenome assembly ERZ511482 | reverse complement strand
TTAATAATAATTTTCCGTTAGCGTAGAATTTTTGCAAAGTATTGTTTTTGAAAGAGGTGAGAAGTGAGACCGTCAACTATGTTGACTGCGAGAAGTGAGACTTATGACGTATTAAACACATCGTGTTCTGCGTCACAAGTCTCACTTCTCGCAGTCAACATAGTTGACGGTCTCACTTCTCACTTCTTTTTTATTCTCTTTGTTTAGTATCTATCAATATAGTAACCGGTCCATCATTGAGTAAGCTTACTTTCATATCGGCTCCAAACGCTCCTGTATAAACAGCACATTGGGAGACAAGTTGTAAATGCTTGACAAAAGATTCATATAAAGGAATGGCTATCTCGGGTCTAGCTGCTTGAATAAAAGAAGGCCGATTTCCCTTTTTAGTACTTGCATATAAAGTGAATTGACTAACGACAATCATCTCTCCTTTTACATCCTGGATAGATAAATTCATTAAGCCTTTATCATCCCCAAATATCCTCAATTTACTTATTTTTTTACAAAGCCAAACTAGGTCTCCTTCTTTGTCTGTTGCTTCTATTCCTAGTAATATTAATAGGCCTAGTTGTATCTCTGATTTTATTTTTTGCTCAACCGTAACCGATGCTTGACTGACTCTTTGTATAACTGCTCTCATGTTTTATTAAGTATGAAGTGTTAGGTATGAAGTATGAAGTATGAAGTATGAAGTATGAAGTATGAAGTATGAAGTATGAAGTATGAAGTATGAAGTATGAGGTGTAAGGTATTAGATATTAGATATGAAGCAGAATATATCAAGTACTTATTACGTATAGCTTGTCACACACCTCATACCTTATACCTCATACTTCATACTTCACACCTCATACTTCAATTCTTCGTCTAAATCTTTGATAGGGGCTTGTTTATAAAAGTGTTTGGTTTGTACTCTTTTCTTTTGCCGTTCTAGTATTAATTTAGCTACCGCAACATTGGGAGATTCTATAGAATTGGGTGCTAAAGCTTTTTTTACTTTCTGTTCACTAATATCCAAACGATACATAGAACTGAATAGAAATTCTAGATCATACTCCATATAATAGGCGACCTGATTGGCTAATAATTGAAGGAGTGCTTCTTCTGTCATTCCCTCCTCTACCCTTTCTAGCCCGAAATCTTTTACTACTTGCTGTGTTGTTTTTTTTATTAAATCTTGCATTTTATTTAATTACTATTAGATACATTGTATCTAAATAAATCGCTATAATTTTACTTTTATTCTCGCTTATAAAAGTACTAAAAACCTTTACTACAAGGTACTGCTTTTTATTTAAAACATAGATGGAATAGAATACATTGTTTTTCTCCTACCACTCCTTTTTTTACTATATCTAACGACTTTTTGAGGATAAGTTCTATGAAGAACATTAATTAAAAGGCTATGCTTAAGTACTAAGATGTTATCGTAAATTTAGTTTACTCTCGTCTTTTTATTCGAGTGTAAAGAAAGTATTTAGTTAATTCCTACTGCCAAGTATAGGTGTACCAAAGGCTAAAGACCAAGGTCTATACAGATATAGCGTGGGAAAGTAAATTACTTCTTTAAACACTAAAAAGGTTCTACGAAGAACATTGTTCGTAGAGGTGATAAATTTTATTGTTTTTAGGCAAATTAAATTAATAAAGTAGTCAATTTTAGGCTAGTCATTTTTTCTTTTAAGAGATTCTAAAAAAATAAGCATGGCAGGGCTACGGTTCATTTTTTAGGATTTCTTAGAAGGAAAAAGGGCAGTCTAAAATGGCTAATTTATTATTTTAGTTTGCCTAAAGACCAATGGCTAAACTCCAGACTAAATAGATTTAATTATTAATGATTCCGATTGAATTGAATAATCAAAAAAACTTCCGTTGAAGTTCAAAATGAAAAACAAACAGTTTTACTAGGGAATTTTACTTGATTTAAAGGAACTTTTTATAATCTAAAAACACTTATATATGTGGATAAGTTTTTAAAGGATTTTTTAGAGGGAGAGGATTTGATTTGTCCCGAACGCTTTCGGGAAACAAATCAAATCCTCTCCCTCTAAAAAAATATAACCAAGCACAAAGTTAAATAAAACCAAATAAATGAATTACAAAGACAAAATATTTGATTTTTAATTATATTTTATTTATTTTACAATATATTTTAAAAACTATTTTTATAATATATCCTGAAAAACTATTTTTTAACTAAAAAAAGAAAACATATATTTTTTTTCACGTAAAATAAAAGAGCTAGTCATTAAAGCACCCTCCAAACATGCTTGCTCTCTTCTAATTCCCTTCAAAGCTAGTTAGAATACCTACACATTTAAACATACAATGAGAAAATACAGTGGATTTATCTCCTATAATAGAAAGTAAATCGTGTATCATTCAAAGGTTTAATAAAGAAATACAACAACATATATAGACAAGTTATAAAATGTAGTCTTTCATGTATAGACAAATCCAGTCGCTTAAACATGAAAGCAATAGCTGCATCTAATCTTGTCAGTTTAGTAACGTTCAAAAACAAATAGGTCATTTTTATTTTATAAATCCCTGATTAAGAGGATTCTTTAAAAAGAATGAACATTTTATTTTTCTTCGTTACTTAATACAATTAATCTCATGAACAATTTAAAACCTAGATACTTTGGTATCCTTACTACACTGTGCCTCTATTTCTCCTGTGCTCATGCAGCTTATGAGCAACAAATCTATCCAAGTCCTTTTTTTCAAGTAGATGCCACTTGGGCAGATACCACTATTGCTAATATGACGCTAGAAGAGAAGCTAGGTCAGTTATTTATAGTAAAATCTACCCTTTCCAATAGTGATTCCTTATTACAATTAATCAGTACAGCGCATCCGGGGGGGATATTAATAGAAGGTGCTTCTCTGTATAATTATGTAACGACTATTAACCGCACCCGCAAATTAGATGCGGCTATCCCTTTATTAGAAATTTCTAATCAAAACATATCTGTTAACAACCAATATTCAGATAGAACACCCTTTCCGTCTCCAGCTACTTTGAGTGCCATTGATAATGAGCCACTTAAAAGCTCTTTGTACCAAAAATTATTGAAAGATTATGAGTTGCTTGGTATCAATTGCAGTTTTGCTCCCAATATTCATTATTTTCAAGAAGGTGACACTCATTATCCTACTTTAAATAACGAGGCTAAACCAATTGCAGTATATAACCGTGCAAGTCGTCAAATTTCAGCACTGAATGAACGGAATATTTTACCTATTCTACGGGGTTTAAGATTACCAGCAGATTCTATTCCAGCATCTATATTGGCACAAGAAAATTATTTTTCTTCCTACACGCCATTGCTACAAAAAGGATTGGCAGGTATATATATAGAGGAAGAAATATTCGAGGGCGATTCTATACAACACAAGCTACCTCAATTTGTAAAGAGACATGTTCAAGATAATTTAAAATTCAATGGTTTATTGATTGGTGCAATTTCTGAAAATCTTTCCTTTATAGATTTGTTTTATGCAGGGGCAGATATTTATGTTATTGAGGAAGCTGCGCTTACCGCTAATCTAGCGCAATTAAAATATTTATTATCCAGCAATAAGATAAAAGAATCTATTATTGATGAAAAAGTAAAAAAGATATTATTAGCCAAAACTTGGTTGGGTCTAAACAATAAGGTTCAGGCACCAATGGATCACCGTAAAATAGAATCTCATATCCGAAATATAGGAGAGCCCTACTTAGAAGATTTGTACACTCAAGCTATGGTATTTGGGAATGATGCTAAAAATAGACTTCCGTTAGATGCTACTTATGGTAAGACTCGCCATGCGATATATATTGGGCAAGAAAAAATGAGAACTTTCCAAAACACCGCATTTCAGTATGTCAACTTTAGCAGCCATCTTTATCGCCCAAAGACAGATGGAACGATTAATCCATTGGCTTTTGAAGGTAAAAAGGCACAGTATTTAATTACGATAGATCAAGTTGCTTTGTCAAAAGACAAGCATCAGGCTTTTCTTAAGTCTATCCACCAACTCAATGAACTAAATGAGGTAGTGATTGTCAATTTTGGTAATCCTTTGAATTTAAACCTTTTTGAAGAGTCTATTGCAAGTGTACAATTATTTGATAGAAATCGGATAACAGAAAAATTAGCTGCACAATTATTATTCGGTAGTGCTAAAGCCAATGGAAAATTACCCCTTACCCTTTCTCCTTCTTTAGCTTATGGACATCATAAGAACAGAGAGATAAGTCGCCTAAATCATGCTACGCCTGAAGAGGTGGACATGGACTTAGGTACTTTGTACAAAATTGATGAAATTGTAGAACGAGCTATTCAAAGTAAAGCAATGCCCGGCTGCCAAGTATTAGTCGCAAGAAAAGGAAGCATTGTTTACTCTAAAGGCTTCGGATACCATACCTATGACAAGCGACAAAAAGTAGAGCGATCGGATATATATGATATTGCATCCATAACGAAATCAGCAGCAACTACCTTAGCGATGATGAGGTTGGTAGAAAATAAAATAGTACTATTAGATAAGCCTTTATCTACTCAAATGTCCCTTTATGGCAATTCCTCTTTGAGCAATATTACCCCCAAAAACCTACTAATACACAAATCTGGTTTGCAGAAAAATATGCCTATTGCCAAATTTCTTAATAACAAATATGGCACGGAAGGTTGTGATAGTTATTTCTGTACGGAGAAAAGCAAAACACATTCTAGTAAAATAGCTAATAATTTCTATTTCAATCCAAGTCATCAAAATGATATTTGGAAAGCTGTTAATAAATTAGACTTACCTAGCAAATACAAACACAGAAAGTTCATGTATGGTGATGTCAATTTTTATGTACTTCAAAAACTCATTGAAGATAAAACAAGAATGACCTTAGACCAATACGTGAATGAAAAATTCTATAAGCCACTTGGTTTAAGATACTGTTTATTTAATCCTTTAAAACGTCTTCCAGAGACTATGATTACTCCTACTCAAGATGACCAAAAATGGAGAAATGCGCAATTGAGAGGAAATGTACATGATGAGACGGCAGCTTTACACGGTGGAGTTGCAGGGAATGCAGGCTTATTTGCCAATGCAGAAGATCTAGCGGTTCTTTTTCAAATGCTACTAAATGGTGGAACTTATGGTGGCAAGCAATATTTACAAGAAGAGACGGTTAATTTCTTTACCAATTCTGGACACGGAAATCATCGAGGTTTAGGCTTTGATAAACGAGAATTAGCCTACACCATTGCTCGTTCTGCTTCTATGGCTTCTTATGGTCATAATGGTTTTACGGGAACTTGCGTATGGGTCGATCCAGAAGAAGAATTAGTCTATATTTTCTTGTCCAATAGGGTTTATCCAGAGCCTAGTAATAATACAATAAGCAAACTGAGGATCAGAAAAAAAATACATCAGGTAATCTATGATGCTATCAAAACGCCTGGTAAGGAAGAAACTTTATTTGTTAATTTAGAGGGGTCGGAATAATGGAATAAGTAGTCAATCAAAATGAAAATTAAAACACCTTGAATGTCAGTGTGTTTTAATTTTGATTTTAATTGACCCCTTATATTGCTTTAACCTAATCTGGCAAAGCTGGTACTATAATTATGAATTTTGAATGATGAATTTTGAATCTGTACACCCATTCAAAATTCAACATTCATCATTCAAAATTTTGCCTTACTGCTTCACAAAAGAAACATGCTCCATCGTGCCATCCGACAATCTCAGCACCGCTTGATAGTAGCCAACAGGGAAGGGAGTTGTTCCTATTTTTAAAATACCATCTGCTATTAAATTTTCTGTGTAATACAACTGCCCTCTACTATCATAAATAGTAAGTACCGCATCCGTAGATAATCCTTGAATATCCAGATTGATAAATTCTTTAACAGGGTTTGGAAAAAGCCTCATTTCTAGCGACTTGGGAGTAGACGTAGACTTAGTAGCAAGTCTTAAAGAAATATTGTTAAAAGAACTCAAACTTGTCAATTCAATGGTATAATCCTCTACCTCTCCATAGCTAATTGTACCACAAGAAGATGGCGCACTATTCCAGCCCATCGCTATTCTCATGGTCGTCTTTCCTTCGGCAACCGTAGTCGGAATATCAATAGTTCCATTGATAGTAGCAGTACTATTTGCACTAAAAACTTCTTCTTGGTCGTCCTCGAAATCTCCATCCCTATTGAAGTCTATCCAAATTTTCCAATACTCCATATAAGGATTGCCTGTAAATTTGGGCGTTAATACAATAGGATAAGAAGTGCCAAGAACTGCGGTCGTATTTACATTCGTATAGTCTCCATAGCCTCCATCATTCCCAGATTCGTTGTTCTTATTTCCGAAACTAATCGCTTGTATAAATTCATACTGAGTACTATTGCCGGTAGCTGTACAATAGGTTAAAGCGGTTGAGGCGCAAGCATTATTGGTATCATTAGGGCATGGGTCATTGTCATCACAAATACCATCAGCATCACTATCTTGGAATGTACCAATGCAGTTGCATTCTCTATCATAAGTGTCACGTGTGGTGCAAGCATCATTATCATTACAGGCTTGACCCGTTAGTGTACAAGCCGCACCCGATTCTCCTATAACAATCGTATAGTCTTCTACCTCTCCATAATTAATCGTACCACAAGGAGCAGCAGCAGCATTCCACTGCATGGCAATTCTCATTCTGGTAGCACCCAATAAGGCAGTTGGTGGTATAGTAAATTCGCCTGCTACATTTGTTTTTCCATTGGCGGTAAAGACCTCTTCACCAGTATCTTCAAAATCTCCATCTTGATTATAGTCTATCCAGATAACCCAGTATTCTTCGTAGGCAGTTCCTGCAAACCCGGGAGTCAATTTGATAGTTAGGACTTCTTCTAAGGTTGCTATAATGGAAAGATTGGTATAATCGCCATATCCTGTATCATTACCAGATGGATTCACTAGATTTCCTATTTCCGTTTTTCCGATATATTCGTAATTCGTATTATTGCCTGTTAAGGTACAATAGGAATTCGTTGGGGTTGGAGTTGGAGTTGGATTATCATTACAAGTATTAGTAGGGTCAGTTGGGCAGCTATCTTCCGTATCACAGATGCCATCTTCGTCAGAGTCTTGAACTATTCCTATACAGTTGCAATTTTCGTCGTAGGTATCATTGTTGGTGCAGGCGTTATTGTCATTGCAAGTACTGCCTATCAATGCATCATCAAAACCTTGGCAGACATCTTCGGCATCACAGATGCCATCTTCGTCGGAGTCTTGGAATGTTCCTACACAGTTACAATTTTCGTCATAGCTGTCATTGCTGGTGCAGGCGTTATTATCATTACAAGCTGCACCTAAAGCACAAGCACCATTCGTCGTATCATCCGTATCGCAAATACCATCATTATCACTATCTTGGAAAATATTTGTACAATTACAATTGGCATCCAACTCATCATAAGTACAGGCATCATTATCATTACAGGAAGATTCGATACCCTGTTCGATGAGTTCAATTTTATTCCATTTACCTCCGTCTTGTGGGTTTAATGCAATAAAACGTTCTTCATTTTCAAAAACAACTTTTAGGGTGTCTTTTGAATTATTCCATGTTGTAGTAGGTAGGGCGTCACCTTCATTATGTGGCCACATCAGTACCCGAAAATCAGGAGCTACACTATTACTTTCTACCACTAATCGCTGACGGTATTTGTTTGGATTAGGGGTAAATATATTGCCATTCATATCAATATACTCTAATTCATCTATGTAACCATTAGGTGTAGAACCATCATAACCTTCATTGTGAAGAATACGTACTAACAATCGACGATTACCAATATCATCTGGTTCTTTTAAAATAATGTCATTTTGATAGTCGCAATCTACCAGATTAATATTGGTGCTTTCTATGGTCAAGTCATTAGCTATCTGCGCTACCCATTTATAATTATGTACTTCGGCATCTTTTTGAACATCATCTACAATTAATAAGAAGGGATTTTCGCCACGTACCATAGCGGTAGATCGAATCACACGCTGCATAGGGTTAAATTCTCTTTGAATCATCCGCTCAGATTTCCCTGCAGAAGACCAGTGTGGAAAATCATAAAGAGGTGTATTGTATTGAATTTCAGCTTTGGGCTGATATTTAAAATCATTAAATGTCTTTGTTACTTTTTCCCAACCGTCGGTTCCTAGCAACGGGTGGTCACTAGTTGTATCAATAGCCCTCCACTGCCATTCCCAAGTATAGGCATAGGTAGCATCTCCTGTTATAGTGCTTATATCCGTGTTACTTTCATAGTCTATTACTTTTCCAGGTTGACGAGCTTTATTACCTTCATTGGGAGTAGGTTGTACGCCTAAATCATTCACCAGAATACAACTATGGTAGTAAGTCTGTTCTATATTTCCACCAGCATAGGTTTTTCGTACCCACATTCGACCTAAACCGTTCAGTGTAAAATCATTTCTATCTCCATTAGTATGCCCTCCCAAATCTTGCCGACAATGAAAATGACTACTCAATGAGAGACTATCTGTACCGCTACGCATCACCGATAAGCCTCTGTCAGATGCAAAGTAGTCTGTCTTTTGTACTTCTGAAGCGTAAGTATTGAAGTCTTTATCTTTATCATAATCTAAGGCAAAAATTGCAGCAGGAACGATAACGTTTGTTTGCCCAAAACTGGTTGGTATATTTCCATATACATAATCATAAGAATCGCTATTACGTAGTTTTTGCATATAATTTCTCCAAACAAAATCTACTTCAGGGCTATCCTTAAATATCCATTTTAGTCCCACAGCATCTGTGCTATTAAACTTATATCCTCCAGTAACATCATCTGGTCCACTTCCTCCCCAGGTATCATTACTTGAAAAAGCATGTCCAAATGGTTGCATAATTCCCAATAGAAAATCTTCCCCATACGATTTCACATGAGGATGCCCCAATAGGCTATAGCCCCGCTTGGCGAAGGCGATTAGGTGGGTCGAAAATTGATAGTTTTTACCTAAGCCCTCATAGCCCGCACCTGAGGCATTCCAACCATAGGTTATAAAATTATACATAGCTCTAAGCCAAGAGTGTGTCAATTCTGGATCATAACCTTCTTCTCCTTCAATCACCAGATTAGGAATTATTTGGTAACCTATTAAGGGGGTATAATTACTTGTAGTAGAGTAACAAGACATGCCATAACCATAAACTTCATTGTATTCTGGTAGCGTTAATGCCAATGCCTGACGTACTATACTTCTTTGGCTTTCGGTCATTACTCGATAATTTATGTCATATATCAAGGACATATCAATGGGATGAAAATAATGAAAAATATGGCCTTGCGTTAATATACTCGGATCATCAACAATCAAGGATGACCAAAAAGTCACCGCTTTCGCTAAATCCAGTGCACGATCATTATAAGATTTACCAGTGTCTGAATCAAACTCCCCTTCATGAATCAAACATTCGAAAGCTTCCATTGCCATCTGAGTTGATAATGAAATTCTTCTGGTAGAACTAAAGTCTGGATCATCATAAAATGTCGGATCATTGGCGATAAGTCTATCATAATAGATTTTTGTATCAGCATGTCCCACATTTCCTACTAAACGATTACCATCTTTATCAATAGCATAATCTGCATTCACGTCATATCCTGATTCTCCAGTCCAAGTTGTGAAATCTATATGAAGTAAGGTAGTGAATGCATGGATGTATTTCATAACAGCTATACCGCTTTCCGTGTTTTGTAAACGGTTTTTCATTTCAGGAATGTCATGTGGGCTAAAAAATAATCGAGGGTGTACCCCTACTGGAGGTGCATGAGAAATAGTGCTTACTCCCGTGTAATCAAAATTGACTTGACGTTCTCCAAAACCAGTAAATTCATCCTTCGTATAATTATCCCAAGCATAAGAATAACCTCCTGGTTGGCTTGCAGCTTCATAGGTGTAATCGTCAGGGTCTATGAAATGATGTGCGCCTTTTTTATACAATTTCATCACATCTGTACTACTGGTAGCTTCATCAAAAATGATGAAATCATCTAGTTTACCTGGGTACGGATTGCCATTATTAGACCTTGCTCCAATATTTAAATGAGACATTGAATTAAATGAACTTGTAATTGGGTAGCTTTCTGTTTTGATTAAATTTCCATTCAAATACAAATTTAGATTATTAGTAGTTTGGGTAAAATCCAAAGAAACGGCGATATGTTGCCAGCCATTATTCATAATACCGCCTGAAGACGAACTGGCTATGGCATCTACATAGGTTTCTAAATAACGAACATGTATTTTTTCAGCTGAAACTAAAATATCGAAAGTATTGCCAAGTCCCGCTACATACCGATTTCCATATTCTGGGAGGTAGTCATAATTCATCCAAAAACCAATCGTTAACCCGTCGGTCTTACTCAAGTCTCCAAGCCTTTTCGTAGTCGCATTGGACGGAATACGAATGTACTCTTCCGTTTGACTAAAATCCCAGGCTGTTAGCGAGTGTGGAGCTGCGCCTTGTATGAGTTCAGGCATTCCAGCTGCCGTATTGTCAAGTGTACCTGATGTATTGGTCGTGGCATCTACGATAGCATTCGCTGTATTGACTGGTGTTTGGTCCATTCCATAAAAAATAGCTGCCATCTGATCATTATTTGAATACTCCTCCTCAGCAGCAGAAAAATCTTCGTTGTCGGCATCTAAATCGTTCTCAACACCCAGACAATTATCTAACTCATTCAGTGAATTATCAGGAGTAGTCATCGAAAAAGAAAGGAATACAACTAAAGAAAGTGTAAGCAACAACGTTTTTACAAACACCTGTTTACTGATGTGTAAATATTGGTTCATTTTTACTAATAAATAAGGTGATGAAATATTTGGGAGGAAAAGGGAATAGTTTTTTTAGAGGATGGGAATTAATTACACTTTACTCTACCACCAAGTACCGAACAACACGCCCTTCCAATTGTTGGAAATGAAGAATATACAAACCCGCAGGTAAGGATTGAACAGAGAAGCCATCTGTAAGGGTACTTCGGTTAGATAAATCCATCACCGTTTGTCCTAATCCATTTAGTAATACAATGGAAGTAACTTGATTGGAATGGATTCCTTCTATATATACTCGATCTATTGCTGGATTAGGATATATTTTTACTTCTTGGAGGCTAGGTAAAGAAGGGTCTAGTGTGGGTCTTGACCGACTCTTTGAAGTAGTTTGAAAACTCTGAATACCATCGCTTATTACAATGGAATAATCTTCTACTTCCCCATATTGATAAGAACCACAAGCTGGCATAGCCTTCTTCCACTGCATAGCAACCCGCATTCGGGTACTACCTAGTTTAGCGGTTGAAGGTATCGTAATGTTTCCAACGACTGCTTGCTTACTCGTGGCCGTAAAGACTTGCTCCTCCTCTGAAAAATCTCCATCATTATTGAAGTCTATCCAGACAGACCAATATTCATCATAAGCCGAACTAGAAAAACCTGGTGTTAATTCAAAAGCAACTTGTTGTCCTACTGACACTGTTTCTTGTATGTCCGTAAAATCTCCATAGCCATTGTTGTTTCCTGATGAATTATCTAAATCTCCAAAAACTACGCTTTGGATGTATTCATATTGCGAGGTAGTGGCACTTAGATCACAATAAGTCACTGGTATTTGACAGTTATTTTGTGGGTCTTGCGGACAAGGATCCTCATTATCACATAAATTATCTTGATCTGCATCAGGGCAATCAACCGTGCTGTCTCCCCCAATTAATACAGGATAATCTTCGACTTCTCCATAGCTTATAGTACTACATGGATTAGTGAGACTACTATTCCAATTCATGGCAATTCTCATCCACGTATTTCCAGATAACGCAGTAGCAGGAATCGTTAAGGTAGCAGTAATCATGGAAGGACTTTTCTCCGCCACTAATAACTCCCCATTATCTTCAAAATCTCCATCTTGATTTAAATCTATCCATACCGTCCACCCCTCTGAGTACGCCCCACCAGCAAAGCCAGGAGTCAATTGAATAATATGCTCACCCACTGACAATGTAGTTAATAGATCAGGGAAAAGACCATAGCCTCCATTATTTCCAGAAGCATTATTTAAGGTATGTAATTGAACAGCTTCAATGTATTCATAATTGGTAGAATTACCACTTAAAGTACAATAGTCTGTTATTGCAGGGCCTGTAGCACCCCCTTCTTCACAGTCTGGATTATTCTCCATTTGGAAAATTCCTGCACAGTTACAATTCGCATCATATACATCATTGGTTGTGCAAGGATCATTGTCATCACACGTTGCACCTAAAGCACAATTACCAGTTGTCGTATCATTCGTATCACAGATAGTATCATTATCGCTATCTTGGAAGGTGCCTGCACAATTACAATTCGCATCATATACATCATTAGTCGTACAAGGATCATTGTCATCACAGTTTATACCTGAAACACCGCAATCACAATTTGTACCAAAAGGAACGCCAGCATTGATCCATGCTTCAATAGCCGCAATCTCACTTGCATTCATATTTCCTCCTACCCTATCATTCATACTCATGCCCGAAGTTGGCCCTCCACAAGCATCATATCCTGTAATGGTAATAATACCCACTAAATTATTGTCAGCAGTAATATTACTTCCACATTTATTCCCACCAGTTATAAATCCTTCATAGGTAGTTAGGTTTAATCCACTAGAAGGAGACGGACCACTATTATGACAACCTGTACAACCATTATCCATAAAAATTTGTTGGATTTGAGGCCATCCTCCTGTATCACAGTCGTCTTGGTTATTAGCTACATAATCAGCACTTGGTGGTGTACAATCCGTAATGCTAATCGCACTATTACCAAGACCATCGCCATCTGCATCAAAGTAGAAGGTTTGCGCACCAGAACCATTACAGACCCCGCATTCGTCTATCACTCCATCACAAGCATCTGCATCCACATTAAATCTAACTTCTGCTAAAGCCGCACAGTTAGCAGCACTATGTGTTTCCACATAGGTTATCAATATCGCTTTGATAAAACCATAGCTACGTAAGTCTGGTCCTTGAAAGCCCTCATAATCCTCCGTTTCAGGAGCTTGTGGCCAAGAAAATGCGCTATTACCTACTTGCTGCCAAGTAGTGCCGTCTGTAGAAATATCAAAGAAGACGGTTTTTCCTCCCCATCCACTTTTATTCACTTTATTAGCATTCCAAATTTGGGTAGTACTAATGGGAACCGCTTCTTCAAAATCAAATTGAATCCAAAAAGAAGTTGGTCTGGCAGGATTGGGATTGGTCGTTTTCTCACAGGATTCCCATTGATTAGTCCAATAATCCGTCTTCTCTTCACACTGTCCAAAAAGGTCATTGGATACATAAGATAGAATTAGGGAGGCACTCAATATTTTAAATAGTAAACTATATTTCATATTTCTACTTTTGCTGTCTTGATAAACTTGTCATCCATTCCGATATTTTATAATAAAAAGCCAAGGGGACCACTATTGGAACTAGGTGTCCAAAAGTTGCCAATATTGGGAAGTACGTATGCTAAATCTGCGCTAGAAACCGTTTCTTGACCGCGCGCTGCGAGATCGACAAGGGCACGTCGATATAACGGCAACCGAGACACGGTCGCTACAGGGATCTCTCGTTCAGGCACTATCCCAACAGTAACGCGTCCGTAGCCCGCCGGAGAACGAGCCGCTTAGTCCGTTTGACCTGGCACCCTGGGGGTTATGACCTAAACAGCGGGCTGCTTCGCATCGTCGATACCTTCCCCATGAAGACACGGCGCCGCCAAATTCACCAGAGCCCGAGGCTCAGGCTTTTCCGAATCGTTACGTTAGCGATGGTCACAGTTCTGTTTTCTGCTCTCTTCGTCGGTGGTTCGGCCGCAGCTTCATCTTCTGATGAAGCAAGCTTCATCGCTTCGGTGAACAGCATTCGGGCCAACGCTGGTTTGGCTCCGCTCCAGGCTGACGGCCAGCTGGCCGGCCTCGCTCGCAATTGGGCCGGGAAGATGCGCGATGGGACCTGTGGAGCAGGCAACAACATCTGTCACGCCAGCCCAATCAGTGCGGGAGTAACTCATCCTTGGTCGAAGTTAGGCGAAAATGTCGGAACCGGACCTGATGTTTCCTCGATCATGAACGCCTTTGTCGCATCACCGAGCCACTACTCAAATATTATCGACCCCTCGTTCACCCACATCGGTGTGGGCGTGGTCTGGGATGGTCCACGCATGTACACCACCCACCGCTTCATGGCTGTGGCAGGAGCTGCTCCAACTACGACCGCTGCTCCTACCACGGACGCACCGACCACGACAGCCGCCCCGGTCTCGACAGCGCCAACAACGACAGCGCCAACAACGACCGCTCCAACAACGACGACCGCCCAAAACACACCGCAGCAAACGGCATCGAGCCAAGCCAATAGTGGCACCAGCAA
>ENA-ORXT01004439-ORXT01004439.1-marine-metagenome-genome-assembly--contig:-NODE-4439-length-14479-cov-4.726774_pt1 | contig 14479 bp, 12 predicted proteins | sample MGYA00237868_ERZ511482 | MGnify/ENA metagenome assembly ERZ511482 | reverse complement strand
GTAAAATAACGCCTCATAAGGCACTCAAAATAATTGGCAGTTAATTGTCAACTTATTTTTGTCAGACTACTTAGAAATCCTTATTGTTGCAACAATAAGGATTTCATGTTAAGGGATATTTTTGATATATGTTGAATGTATTGCGCTGCTACTTTGGCATAAACAGCTTTAAGTATTCTCGGCAAGTTTATCGGCAACCAGTGCGGGGTTCATACCCATAGAAGAGAATCCACCATCATTGTATAGGTTTTGCATAGTAATCATTCGAGACATATCCGAAAACATAAATACACAGTAATCGGCGCAACTGTCTCCATCTGCATTACCCAGAGGCGACATTTTTTCAGCATAGTCAAAAAAGACATCAAATCCTTTTACACCAGAACCAGCTGTCGTAATAGTAGGAGATTGGGAAATGGTATTGATGCGTACTTTGTTGCGAACACCATAATGATAGCCAAAGCTTCGTGCAATTGATTCTAACAACGACTTGGCATCTGCCATATCACCATAATCGGGAAATACCTTTTGTGCAGCGATATAAGATAAGCCAAGTACAGAACCCCAATCGTTGATTGCCTCCATTTTATAGGCTGTTTGAATGACTTTGTGAAACGAAACAGCAGAGACATCCAGGGTTTTTTCCAACCACTCATATTTCAAATCGGTATAGCCCCTTTTCTTTCGAACATTGGGCGACATTCCTATAGAGTGCAATACAAAATCTATTTTTCCACCCAATTGTTCCATAGACTGGGTAAACAAGTTTTCTAAGTCTTCTACCTTAGTGGCATCTGCTGGAATAACTGATGTATTACAGATTTCGGCTAGTTCATTGATTCCACCCATACGCAAAGCGACAGGCGCATTGGTTAAAGTAAAACTGGCTCCCGCTTCTTTTGCTTTAAGGGCAACTCGCCAAGCAATAGAACGTTCGTCTAATGCGCCAAAAATGATTCCTTTTTTTCCTTCAAGTAACATAAGTTGATTAATCTTTGGTTATTATGTGTTTGACAAAGATAAGCAGGAAGTTCTCAATGACAACTTTTAACCCAACTTGGATTTGCAACAGCAAGTTTTTAAATAAAAATTTTAGTCAGTGTTTTGAAATTGTAGTAAGATTGAGTACTTTGTAATTAAATAGATTGGCAATATTGGCATAGTTTTTTCATAACAAAAAGCAATGCACGCTAAGCCTGAACAAGTTTTTAGATCAAAAATCAACAATTCATCAGATTAGTCGAGATGTTTTTATAACAAAACTATGACCAATCGTTTGTGTCTCAAACCCCAACACAGCGTTATAGTACAAAATATGTTGAAAAAATCTATTCTTTTTCATATTTTCTTTGCAAATTGGCAAACTATATTAAAGGCTATGCCGAAATTATTTTTTTTAGTCAATTAAAAGTATTTATTTAGCGGAAGGATAACGATTTTTTTCATAGACCACTTTTATAATAGAATGGAGAGGTGCCAGAGTGGTCGATCGGGCTTGCTTGGAAAGCAAGTGTACTTTAGGGTACCGGGGGTTCGAATCCCTCCCTCTCCGCTAGACGAAAATGATGTAGATCGTTTTCTTAAATAATTGAAATTTAATAATATTGTATAACTAAACCAGTTTTTTACTCATGAAAAAACTATTTGGATTTTCGCTGTTAGCAACTCTAATGGCTACGGTACCATCTATATTTGAGGTGGTAACCCTTGCAGCACAAGATGCTGCTGACGAAGAACGTTATGGCGTTCAAATCTTGAAAGATTACTTTATTGATGGAGGCTGGGGCTTTATGTCAATTGTATTGGTTTGTCTGATCTTAGGATTGGCAATTGCAATTGAACGGATCATCTCTCTCAATTTAGCGACAACTAATTCTCGTAAATTGCTCAGTAAAATCTCTGCTCGTTTAGATGAAGGAGATGTAGATGGCGCACAACAAGTTGCAAAAGCTTCTCGTGGACCTATTGCAAGTATCTTTTATCAAGGACTTGAAAAAATGGAACACGGTGTAGATATTGCTGAAAAGTCAATTATTGCTCAGGGTTCTGTGCAAATGGGTCGCTTAGAAAGAGGTCTTTCTTGGTTGAGCTTATTTATCGCACTGGCACCGATGCTTGGATTTATGGGTACGGTAATTGGTATGATTGAAGCATTTGACGCAATTGCAGAAGCAGGAGATATTTCTCCAGCATTGGTGGCTGACGGTATTAAGGTGGCACTTTTAACAACTGTATTTGGTTTGATTGTAGCTATTATCCTTCAGATTTTTTATAATTACTTGGTTTCTAAAGTAGATGGTTTGGTCAATGACATGGAAGATGCTTCTATTAGTTTGATTGATATGATGGACCGTTACAATAGAGCTAAGACTAAAATCATTGTCTAATGGAAAGTTTCTTTGTAAATTATGCAGTTCCAGGAACCTATTGGTTGGTAATTATTGCGGGAGCCATCTTATTGTTATTCATTCTATTAGAGGTTATTATTAAACCTTTATTGAGTGGTAATTTTAAAGGACTCATTAGTGTAGGCATTTTTGGTGCATTGCTCTTTGGTGTCTATGCAATCAGTAGTGGTGAAAAAACAGGTAAACTGCTTGGAAAAGATTATAGTGGTATCAGTGAAGGAGTCATGAAATTTGTGTCGGCAGGTATAAACATAACCTTGTTTATGATTATTGTAGCCTTTGCACTTTGGATAATTTTGGAAATCGTGAATTTGGCAAAATGATGTTCCTTTTGATTAAATTTCGCATTATACTTATGTGAAATTGATTTTTTTTTAAAAGGAAACCATTTTTCAAACTAAATTTTAAAATTATGGCTCGTAAAAAAAGAGATACTGGAGAAATCAATGCTGGCTCTATGGCCGATATTGCGTTCTTGCTGTTAATATTTTTCTTGGTAACAACCACCATGGATATTGATAAAGGTATTCAGGTACTTTTACCACCATGGACACCAGACCAAGAACAGCTTGATGTCAAACTCAAGGATAAAAATGTATTGGAAATTCTTGTTAATAAAAATGACCAATTACTTGTCGAAGGGGAATTGACAGATGTTGATGAATTGAAAAAACTTGTAATGCAACATATTGACAACAACGGAAGGGACCCCGATTTTTCGGATTCTCCTGACGATGCGGTCGTTTCTTTGCAAAATGATAAGAGTACAAGTTACAATCGTTATATAGAAGTTTATGACCGTGTAAGAGCGGGTTATAATCAGTTGAGAGAGGATTTTAGTCAAACCAATTATCGGGTTTCTTATGAACAAGCGGATACCAATCAGCAAAGAACTGCTCGTAGTACTTATCCTATGAGACTGTCTGAAGCTGAACCAACCGACTTTGGTGAGAAAGAAGAAAACCAGTAAATGTTAAGGAATATTTATGTTCCTTTTTATTGGTTTTCGCATTCTATAAACGAATCAAAAAGTGTAAACTATGTCTAGATTTAAAAAAGATAATTCCAGGGCTACGCCAGGTATTTCAACGGCGTCGTTGCCAGATATTGTATTTATGTTGTTGTTCTTCTTTATGGTTTCTACTGTAATGAGGGAACAAGAATTAAAAGTGCAAATGAAATATCCTAAGGCTACTGAATTGAAAAAACTCGAAAACAGATCTTTGGTTAGTACCATATATGTAGGTCCTCCTGCTAAAAATTTGGAAGGAACCTTTGGTACTGCTCCTCGTGTTCAGCTCAACGATGTGGTGGCAAATGATGTAAAAGAGGTAAGACAGTTCATTAACGATGAGCGTGCTGGTAAGCCTGAGAACAAACAGAATAAAATGACGACTTCTCTCAAGGTCCATCAAGATGTTAAGATGGGAACCGTTACAGAAGTTAAGCAAGAATTGAGAAAAGTAGGAGCGTTGAAAGTCAACTACTCTGCTGTTCCCAATGTAAGTGCAATGCGTGATAAGTAAACATGTAAAGTGCTGAATATATTCAAAGCCTTCACTGTCCTAAAAGATGGTGAAGGCTTTTTTAATTTAGGGTGAACTCAAATCAATTCAAACGTTTGTTTTATAATTATGGACACCAATTTACTTGCAAAAAAAATAAAAGAAGCACATCTTTGGGAGAAAACCATAGATTTAGAAAGAAATGAATTTTTGAAAGTAAAAGGGCAAACAGACACCAACTTATATTATGTCATTCACGGTTCTTTGAGGATTTTTGTATACCATGAATCAGAAGAACACACTATAAGACTGGGTTATAAAGACAATTTTATTGCTTCCCTAGACTCATTTATTTCAGAATCTCCTTCCAATTTATGCATTCAATCCATTAAAAAGACCCAACTTAAAGTCATTTCAAAGAAAAGCTTTTTAGGCTTTATACACTCCTCCAATCAGAACTTGCAAATTTGGCTTGAAGTATTAAACCAGTTGATCTATCAACAAATAGAGAGAGAGCAAGACTTATTGATTACTTCCCCTATTGAAAGATACAAACGAGTATTGCAGCGCAGCCCATTGCTTTTTCAAGAAATTCCCAATAAATATATTGCTTCATATTTACGTATGACACCTGAAACCTTGTCAAGAATCAAAAAGTCTTGATTTCAATCAACTTTTAGCAAAGACCTCTATTGTACTTTTGTTTAATATTATTGAATGAATGGGTCAGCTCTAAATGGAATGACTGAGCCAAATACTTTTTACCCAAAAAACAATACATCAATGCGTATTAAAACAAAGGATTTAATCGAAGAGTTAGTGGAGAAAACCAAGAACCATTTGAATGAATTAAACAAACTAAAAAGCCTTTCTATTGAAAATTTGAATTACCGCCCAGGACCTGATAAGTGGAGTATCTTGGAGTGTGTAGAACATCTAAATAGGTATGGTCGTTTTTATTTACCTGAAATCGAAAGTAGAATTGAACAAAGTAAATCTTTAGCCGAAGATGAGTTTAAGTCTGGTTTTTTGGGTAATTACTTTGCCAATAGTATGCTGCCAAAAGTAAAGCTGAATACGATGAAAACATTTAAGGAGATGAACCCCATCGGTTCTGACTTGGATGAAAGCAGTATTCAAACACTAATTGATCAGCAACATAAAACCCTTGACTTACTGAGTAAAGCGGGAAGTGTAAGTATGAATAAAACAAAAACGAGTATCAGTATTTCTAAGTGGATAAAACTGAAATTGGGCGATACTTTTCGAGTAGTCGTTTATCATAATTATAGACACATGGTTCAGATAAAAAATATAACAAAAGAACTTTCTATTTAAAAGTAAAATAACATTTTATATTTTACTTTTTGACACTGAATAAAGTGTATTAAGCGTTAAAAAAGCTCAAAAAGACAACAAAACCTATACCAACCCGTATAAAGTTTAGATTCACGAACCAGATTCTGAAGAAAACAACAAAGCCAAGCATTTTAATTAATTATTTATTTTAAACATTAATATGTCAAAGACTGTGGTCTTTTACGTTATCTGTTTATTCAGTCCAAGTTTACAGTAATCAAAGCTCTCTCTCTCTTGATTACTTACCCTTACCCCCATTTTAATTTTAATGAGTAGTCATTATTACGGCTAGAATTTATTAATTCTTACCTAACCAAGACCGTAAAATAAGACTAATGCGCCAAATTAGCTATTTATCATTACTTATATGTATGATGATCTTTATCGTCACGCCTATAAGCGCACAATCAGATAGTGATTCTACTAAAAATTGTGCCTTCGATTTTGTACATCATTTGAAGATGTCTAGCGACTCTACTTATGGTGAAAGAATATCTGCCATGGAAGCTGATATCTACAAACGATTAAAATCTGGACAGGGGAATGGAGGTATAGGAGGAGTTGATAATGATTTTAAGAATGCAGTAGATGACATCTCTTTTACCATTCCAGTTGTTGTACACATTGTGCACCGAAATGGATTGCAAGAGGGTGAAGTAGAGAATTTATCCAATGCAGTAATTGAACAAAAAATCCAAGAAGTAAACGATGCTTTTAGCAATGCCGACAACATAGATCCTGCAAATCCTTATGGAGGAGTGGATACAGGTATACAGTTTTGTTTGGCAAAACGTGATCCCGATGGAAATGCAACTGATGGGATTATTCGGCATGCAAATGACTTTCTTACTTCAGATAAAGTCAATGGTCTTTCTGGACCAGTTGTGCCTTCTTTTCAGTGGGACCCATATAGGTATTTCAATATTTTTATTGTCTTAGAAATCGCAGACGGATTCCATGCGTATGCTAACTTGGCTTCAGAGCATGGTCAGAGCCATGACGGAGTGGTATTGGCACACTATGCACAAACTCGGATTTGGGTTCATGAGGTAGGGCATTATTTGAACTTATATCATACTTTTAATGGAGGCAGTCAAGCATCTTGTCCAACCAATTTTAATTGTTTGATAGATGGAGATAGAGTTTGTGATACACCGCCTCAGAAAAAACAATTCAACTACTGCGATGCATTTAACACCACACCCATACCCAGTTCTTGTTCAAGTGATTCCGACGATATTGCTGTGAGGAATCCATATCGTCCAATAAGTTATGGCGGCTTGGGAGATTATGAAGATGCGGTATTTAACTATATGAGTTACGATTTCTGTCGATTTTATTTTACAATGGGACAAGGGGCTAGAATGCGTGATGCAGTTTTATACTTCCGAAGTAGTTTACTGAATTCCGATGCTTGTTCTCCTTGGAATGTAGCGCTGGATGCAGGCATTAGTGAAGTAATTGCACCCAATGGCTTGGCTTGTAGCGATGAAATCGTTCCCCGAATAAAACTAAAAAACAATGGTTTTGAAACCTTAAACGATGTTGAAATCAATGTCATTTATGATGGTATTTATCAATATACGCACGAATGGACTGGAAATTTGGTTGGTAGTGAAACAGAAGAAATTGAAATGGATGTCATTGGAGTAAATAACGTTGGGCTTCACTCTGTTTATTTTGAAATTCAAAGCATTAATGGTGCCGACTCAGATGACTATTTGCTCAACAATGAGAAGTATCAAGAATTTTCAAGAACAATTATTCATGAGCTTACTTTAGGAGAAGCATGTAATTTCACCACTTATTCAACAGTTAATACCATTACAACAAAAGTTGTTGCGCCACCCTGTGAATACTTTAGAGGAAACGATGTTTGGTTTTCTGTAGAGGTTCCTTTGTCGGGACACATTAACTTTGAAGGCGATGTGATTGATTTTTATGATGGTGGAGCCGCATTGTACACAGGAGATTGTACTTCATTGGAATTGGTTGTTTGTGATGCCAATAGTGGTTTGGGGCTTATGCCAAGAATAAATGCTTCGAGCTTAGAACCTGGTTCAACAGTTTACATTCGTTTTTGGGAAAGACTAAACGATGAAGAAGGTGACTTTAAAGTATGTGTAACCGATGGTCAGGGTGAAATAGCTGATTATGAAGTTTCTAATGCTTCTCTTAATATGGATGTCTCTTGTATATTTGGCGGTGTCAATATGGAAGTAACGGTCAGCAATGTGGCGGGGCATGTTTCTACCAATAATGTATATACTGGATTTTATTATTCAGACGATGATGAGTTGAGTAGCGACGATTATTATTTGGGTAGAATCGAAACCATTAAAGAAAATTTGGGGATCAATGAATCGGTGACCATTAACAAAGGAGTTTATATTCCGGCATTGACCAGCACCAACACGACAAATTACATCATTGCCATTGCAGATTATCAGAACAGTGTTTTAGAAGCAAACGAAGCCAATAATGTTGTTGCATATCCAATTTTTATTGAAGACAACTTAGAATACCTAGCTGATTTATATACCACCAATGAACAGGTTTTTCCAACAGTTGTGGCTCCTGGTGACAACATATCTATAGGATCTACTTATCACAATGGAGGGAATGGAGCAACGGGTATTACGACCCTTCGTTACTATCTTTCAACAGATACACTATGGAACAGCCCCGATACTTATTTGAGTGTAAACCAACACAATGGTTTTTTACCAAATACCTCAGAAGAACAATCGATCTCTTATCAATTGCCAACTTATTTGGCTCCAGGCGATTATTATATGTTGTTTATTTCTGATGAAAATGGAAATGCTGTTGAGAGCGACGAATCGAACAACATTAAGTATGTTCCATTTACCATAACCGCTGCTCCTCAAACAGCAGCGTTTTACTTTAGAATGTATTTACAAGGGTATTATGATGCCGATATGGGTGAAATGAACACGGATTTAAATGAGAAACAATTACTTCCGAACAAACAGCCATACAATCAAGCTCCTTGGAATTATAACGGTGCTGAAACCCTAATGAGTATTCCAAGCGATATGACAGACTGGGTGTTGGTGGAGGCTTATTTGGGTGATCCAAACAATGCTCAATCGGCTGCTGAAATGACTTTAGTAGAAACCAGAGCAGCCATTTTATTAAAAGATGGTTGGATTGTAGATTTGGATGGAATGTCTGATCTTGAATTTTATGATTTGGATTTATTTGAGCAATATTATTTTGTCATTCGACACAGAAACCATGTTGATGTAATGACGAAACAGTCTTTTACGCCTTCATTCAGTATTTCGCAGCAACATAATTTTACATCAAGTCCGTTTCAGGCTTTTGGCAATGACCAATTAACGATGGTTGACAATGGAACTTTCGCTGCTTTTGCTGGAGATTTTGACGGAAATGGTATTGTGAATGTGCTCGATTACAATTTATGGAGACAGGACAATGCCTTGTTTGGGAAATATGTCAATTGGGATGGAACTGGAAATGGTATTGTGAATGTAAACGACATCAACCTTTGGACTTTGAATAAAAGTAAACTGGGCATACCTGAGATTTGGTATTAAAATTTAGGGGAATTTTGTCTTGCTTTTTAAAAGATAAAATTCCCCTATTTTACATATGCTCAAACTTAATTTGTGTTGTTTTTAGCGCAAATTTTCATTAAACAATTCTAAAATTCTACGGTATTCGTCAGCCCAACTTTCGGGTTCTACAAAGCTGTGACCTTCTAGAGGATAGACAGCCAACTCCCAATCGGTTTTGCCCAATTCTATCAGCCTTTGCGACAATCGAACCACATCCTGAAAGTGGACATTGGTATCTATCATTCCGTGTAAAATGAGCAATGGGTTTTTTAGACCATCGGCAAAATAAATAGGAGAACTTTGTCTATAAGCCAAACTGTCTGTTTGCGGAGTATTTAGTCTGTTACAAGTATAAGAATGATTGTAGTGCGCCCAATCGGTTACCGAACGCAGCGCAGCACCGCACGCAAAAACATCGGGATGGTTGAACATGGCCATCATGGTAATAAAACCACCATAGGATCCACCATACATACCAATCTTGTGCTGATCTATGTTGTGGCTGTCAATCAAATATTGAGCACCATCTATGTGATCCGATAAATCTTTACCGCCCATATGTCGATAAACGTCTGTTCGCCAATCTTTGCCATAACCAGAGCTGCCTCTATAATCTATATCCAGCACTGTATACCCCATATCTACGAGCATATTGTGAAATAAATATTCACGATAATAGCTGCTCCACCATTGATGTGCATTTTGTAGATATCCTGCGCCATGGACAAAAACCACAGCCGAGCCATATCGAATGGGATTTTCGGGTCGATAGAGGCGAGCCGTTACTTCTTCTCCATCGCTGGCTTTAAAAGTAACCAATTCTGGCTTCCGCCAACCATACGCATCAAAAGCAGCACTGGTTGATTTGGTGATTTTTTTGGGAGGGGCATTTTTTCGGTTTTCTTGTAAATATAATTCCCAAGGTGTATTGCTGTTGGAATATCTGATGAGCAGCGATTTTTCATCAGGCGATAGTGTTACTTGATTGTTTCCTTTTAGGGTAGTCAATTTTTCTGCCTTTCCACCATACAACAACATCCTATAAAAATGTCTTTCACCCAAATCTTCTTGACTGGAATGAAAATACCAATAGCGTTCATCCTTGGAAATCTGCGGGTCAAATATTTCATAATTCCCTTTGGTCAGTCTCTTTTGTTTTTTGGTTTCTATATCTAAAACATACAAATGCGACCAGCCCGATTTTTCTGACTGAAACCAAATGTTTTTATTATCGGGTAACCATCCGATCTGCTCTGAAGTATATCCTCGCCATTGCGAAATTCCAGGTCCACCAATCCAAGCATCGTCATGCTGATGATCAAGATTGGTTAATTTACCAGTTTCCAACTCTAATTCACAAATCCAGCGATCTTTGTTGTCCAATGATTGTACAACAAACACCGCTTTTTTTCCATCGTCAGACCAAACAGGTTTGCCAATATAAGTAGGGCGTTCCTCTTCTTCATCAGTTGGTTTTGTAGAAAAAACTGGATAGTCATAGATGGCTGGCAAATCAGCTGTCGATAAAAAGTAAACAGTGTCTTTTGTTATGTCCCAAATACCACTTTTGTAAGTTGGCTGGCTTCCGCCCACATTACTTCTGGCCGGCAACATTTCGGTCATCCCTGATTCAGTTACATAACTGGGAACTTCTGTTTTTTGCTCCCCATCCTGACGTTTTAATAATTGAAAATGAACCGTTTTACCATTGGGGCTTATTTGTAAATTTCGGATGGTAAAATCAGTATAAAAGGCGGTGGATTCTTCTTTTTGAGGACTGTTTTTTTCTCTGGCTTCTTGCTGTTCTTTTTTTCTTGCCAAATATTTAATAAGCCCAAGTTCTTCGTCTGCCAACCATTTTTGATAATCACTTACGGTAGGTGGTTTTTTTTCTGTTCCTTTCTTAAAATTGGTCAGTTGCGTTGTTTTCCCATTGAAGCGATTCCAATGAAAGAGATTTTTGTTCTTGGTAAAATAAACCAAATTGGTATCCAACGAAAAATGAGGTGCCGATTCTGCTGCTTGCGTATGGGTAATTTGGAAAACAGGCTGTCCTTTTTGTTTTATAAACAAATCTCCATTTTTGGCAAAGGTTGTTAACTGCTCGTTTTTATGTATTGTTGCATATCGTGTGATTTCTTCCCTTTCTTGAAATGTAGTTTTTCTAATCTCTCCTTTCTCCAGTTTATATTGATAGAGAGAATCCGCTGCAGTATTGTTGGGATTCCACGAAAAATAAAAAGAGCGGGAATCCTCAGCCCAAAAACCTTCTGACGGCCAATGACCAATAAAATCCTTGCCTTTCATTATGTCAGATAAGACCAAAGGCGATTTTTGATTTTGAGCAAAAATACAGACAAAGGGAAAGAAGGCAATCAATAAAAAGACTCTCATATTGTGCTTTTTATTGTAAAGTTAATGCGATTTTAAGACTATGAGATAGAACGTTATTCTTTGGCATTGTTTGATAACAAACAACATCCCAATATTCATAAAAAAAGCGACCTATTTCCTAAGAAACAGGTCGCTTAAACTGTGTTGCAACAGCATTATTTTTTATCCTTGGTAGGTGCTTCATCCATCTCTACTTCCTCATTTTTATCAGCAACAGCACTTGCAGGGGCAGGAGCATCTTCGACACCATAAATCTTTTGCTTGATTTGACTCTCGATTTTCTCAGCCAATTCAGGATTGTCGGCAAGGAATTTTTTGACATTCTCACGTCCCTGACCAATTTTGGTTCCACCATAACTGAACCAAGAACCTGCTTTCCCGATGATTTCTGTTTCAACACCTAAGTCAACAATTTCACCCAATTTGGAAATACCTTGTCCATACATAATATCAAACTCTATGTAACGGAAAGGAGGAGCCATTTTGTTTTTGATGACCTTAATTTTAGTACGATTACCCGTTAATTCAGTACCATCTTTAATCGCTGATGAACGACGTACATCCAATCTTACAGAAGAGTAGAATTTAAGGGCATTACCACCCGTAGTCGTTTCGGGATTTCCAAACATCACACCAATTTTCTCTCTCAATTGGTTGATGAAAATACAACAACATCCAGATTTACTGATGTTCGCAGTTAATTTACGCATTGCTTGAGACATCAAACGAGCCTGGAGACCCATCTTAGATTCTCCCATTTCGCCTTCTAACTCTGCCAATGGCACCAAAGCCGCAACAGAATCAATGACCACAATATCGAGTGCGCCAGAGCGAATAAGGTGATCGGCTATTTCTAGCGCCTGCTCACCATAATCTGGTTGAGAAATCAATAAATTGTCGACATCGATACCCAAATTAGAGGCGTATGTTTTGTCAAAAGCGTGCTCTGCATCAATAAAAGCAGCAATGCCTCCATTTTTTTGAGCCTGTGCAATGGCGTGAAGTGCCAAGGTCGTTTTTCCAGATGATTCTGGACCAAAAATTTCGACGACCCTTCCTTTAGGGTAGCCATTAATACCTAAGGCAATGTCTAAGCCTAGTGAACCTGATGGGATAACATCTACTTTAATTTTAGTCGTATCACCCAATTTCATTACTGTTCCCTTACCGTGTACCTTGTTTAGCTTGTCTAGTGCAAGCTGTAGTGCCTTTTCTTTTCCGTTTACTGAAGCCATATCTAAATTAAATTGATTAAAAGTGAAGGAAATAAATTATAATATCATTCTTAATGATTAATTTCTGACTCAAAAGTAATTCTTTTTTATTAAATATCAATATTTTTGATAATTTTTTTGAAACTTTTTTTATAAAATTTAGGTTTTAAGGATGTTGTAGCAACAATAAAGTAGGTATTAATGAGCCAACTGAATGTTTTTTTAAAATTTTAATAAAAAGCAAATACAATGAATATCATACCTCTAATAAGAGAACCTTTGAAGTTTAACAAAAACCGACTTCCTAAAATGAATGTAGTTGACAATGATGAATTTTTACATCAGAAACAAGAACAGCGTCTTTTTGAGAAAGAAAGGCTAAACAATCAAATACGAAGTTTAATCGTATAGTATAACAAGTAAAACGACAGCAGCATTGGTGATGAATCAATGCTGCTTTTTTTGTTTTTAAGTTTACAAAAAAGTTATGTTTACAAATTGATATTGAAGAGAATGCCGTAACTCTTTTGGTTTTGTTAATTTTACACAAACATTCAAAAAAATATGGCTAAAAAAATATTGGTATTGGGTGCTGGTAAATCTGCAACCCGCATTATTAGTTACTTACTAGAACAATCAATAAAACACGATTGGAAAATTACCGTCGGGGATATAGATAAGGACTTAGCAGTTCAGAAAATAAACGGCCATCCCAATGGTACTGCTGTTAAATTTAATGTAACCGATGATGCAGATCGAGACAAATATATAGGGGAGGTCGATATTGTCGCTTCGCTCTTGCCATTCATTTTTCATAAAACTGTTGCGCAAGACTGTTTGCGCTTGGGTAAGCATTTGGTGACTGCTTCTTATGTAGATCAAGATTCAATAGAAATGGATCAGGCATTCAGACAAGCAGGTTTGTTGTTTATGGGTGAAATTGGGCTGGATCCAGGTATTGATCATTTGGCAACTATGCGTATGTTGGATGATTTACAAGAGAAAGGGGCGAAAATCGAAGGTGTTTTTTCTCACGCTGGCGCATTGATGCACCCAGAAAGTCTACACGAGAATCCGTGGAAGTATAAGTTTACTTGGGCGCCTATGAATGTTGTCAAAGCTGGTCAGGGAATCAGTCAGTATTTACAAGGTGGTGAGTTAAAATATGTTCCTTATAATAGAGTGTTCAATTTTACTTTCCAGAGAAACATTCAAGGCATTCCATTTGAAATTTATCCCAATAGAGATTCGCCAAAATATCTTGAAAAATACCATTTAAAAGATGTCGGGACTTTTATGAGGGGAACCATTCGTTACCAAGGTTATTGTGATGCTTGGGACAGCTTTGTAGAGTTGGGCTGGACCAATGATTCCTATGAAGTCAATACAGACTGGTTGACATATACGGGTTTGTTGAGGCAATATTTACCAGAAAAACTCTTGGAAGAGAATTCTACAGAAGAGGCATTGGCGTTGTTTTTACACCAGCCAATGGACGGTCCTGTGATGGATAAATTGCGCTGGCTCGAATTGTTTGACCACAAGCCAATTGCTATGGAAAAGGGAACGCCTGCTCAAATATTACATAAATTGCTTTCGGAGAAGTGGAAACTGGAAGAAGGAGATAAGGATATGATTGTAATGCTCCACGAAATAGATTACAGCTTAAATGGTGAAAAAAGGAGAGCGTCTGCCACCTTGATTCACAATGGGGTCGATTCTGAAAATACGGCAATTGCCAGTTTGGTTGGGCTGCCTTCGGGTATGATGGTTAAGCTGATTGCAAATGGAAAATTAGATGGATTGACGGGTGTGAAAATTCCTATTATGCCAGAAGTATACAATCCTATTTTGACAGAGTTGGAAGAATATGGAGTAGTGTTTGAAGAGACGGATGAGTTGGTTTGAATTTGCTGAAGTAAGTAGTCTGACAAAAATAACTTAACAATTCTCTGTCATTCTTTTGGTGACTTAATTGTTGTGATTTTTCCACG
>ENA-ORXT01004435-ORXT01004435.1-marine-metagenome-genome-assembly--contig:-NODE-4435-length-14481-cov-14.288878_pt1 | contig 14481 bp, 12 predicted proteins | sample MGYA00237868_ERZ511482 | MGnify/ENA metagenome assembly ERZ511482 | reverse complement strand
TTTTTTCTCATAGGTTTTCAACCCATTAGAAAAAAGCCCATTTCAAAAACGACCAAATATTTTTTCATCGTTACTTATCTTGTATTATTTCTTAATACCGAACTTTCTCAGTTGAACTAGTATCTTTACTGAGTGAGTTGCGTATATAAAGTCTTTATATTGAATATTTTGATTACAGGTGGTGCCTCTGGATTAGGAAAGGCTATTACAGAAACATTAGCTTTAAATTCGATGTATAGGATTTATTTTTCTTATAATAAATCTATTCCCGATGCATTACAATTAGAAGAAAAATTTCTAAATGTAAAAGGCATTCATTGTGATTTTACACATCCAGAAAGTTTAAAACAATTTTGTACTAATATAGTGAAATTAGAGTTAGATGTTTTAATAAACAATGCTTTTACAGGTTTTGAAAAAAAACATTTTCATAAGTTTTCTGCGGAGGCTTTCGCTAACAGTTTTAACGATAATGTAGTACCTACATTGATGATCACTCAAACCGCAATACAGCAGTTTAAGAAAAAAAAATCTGGAAAAATTATCACTATATTAACTTCTGCTCTAATTAATAAACCACCCATAGGCTGGTCTATATATGTAGCGAACAAGGCATATTTGTTATCTATGAGTAAGTCATGGGCTACCGAATATCAGAAGTCGAATATTGTATCCAATTGTATCTCCCCATCTTTTATGCTAACTAAAATGAATAAAGATGTAGATGAAAGAATAGTAGAACAAATGGCTAAGAAACATCCATTAAATCAGTTACTTTCTACAGAAGAAGTAGCAACATCAGTTGAATATTTAGTTAAGGCAAGTATGCAGATTAACGGTATTAACCTATTAATGAACGCAGGTTTTGATATTAGTTAAAATATTTCATTCTGCAAATAAGGGACTCTATGGGTTTGACTGTTTTAATGCCTTGCTAAGCTATAACAATTAGTGAAATTGTGAATCAAGGGATGTTCATTTTTCTCTTACTTGTTAAGTAACGATGAAAAAATATTTGGTCGTTTTTGAAATGGGCTTTTTTCTAATGGGTTGAAAACCTATGAGAAAAAAGGTCAATTCAAAAACAAAAAGACCAAATTATTTTTTAATCAATACTAAGGAACGATAGAGGAATAGACTTGCCACTAGAGATAAAAATGACGTATACATAAATTTTGTTTCTGTCTAAAATGTATGATTTTTTCTTGGTATTGCTATCATTAAATGCTTAAAATGATTAATTTTGGTAATTAATAGACCTATCTAGTAGATGACTTTCAGTATACTTTGTCGTCCTTACTAAACAATGTGTCTATGTGGGATTTACTTATCCACCATAAAACTTAAATACTATGAGAGCTAATGATTGGATTGTCAGACTTATAATTGCTGTTTTAATTGGGTTGTTCATATACTTCTTTTACGAGGCTTATCAGCAAATCAAAGCAGTAGACAATCAACAACCTAACCGACCTTCCGTCGCATCTACGCTACAAAAAATCGATACTGGTAAAGCTGCCACACTGGATGAAGAAGATTATGATGAGGAAGGATTGAATTATGATGCCGACAAGGCTATCGCAGATGTTAAAGGAGGCGTAAACTCCGCAGGCAATGCCATAAAAGAAGGGGCAAGTACAGCGGGCAATGCCATAAAAGAAACTGCAAGTAAATATATTCCCACTTCTCCATCTATTAATGATATGGTTGCTTCTAAAGAAGCAGAGGCTAAAGCTCGGGAAGTGTCCGAAGAGGTAAGAACTAATGAGAGTCGCTCTTCTACGCCCACCTCTTATGGTTCTGCCCCTAATGGTCCTTACATGGTCGTTGCAGGTACCTTTAAGCAAATGATTAATGCGGAGAACGCTTTAAAGAAGTACAAACAAATGGGATATGAACACGCAAGTATTGCCAAATTTAATCACTCCGCCTATGCGTCCTTAATCGTTGACCGATTTAACAGTGATAGTGAAGCCAAAAGTTACGCAAGTACACTTAAGAAAAAAGGTCTTGAAGCTTATGTTCATAAAAAACGATAAATAGAAAAAAAAGAAGTCAGAAGTCAGACCGAAAAATAAATTTTTCTGTCAGAAGTGAGATGTATGACGTGTTCTTAGACGCAAATAGGACGGACGTATTCGTTATCGTCTAGGAACACGTCATACATCTCACTTCTGACAGAAAAATTTATTTTTCGATCTGACTTCTGACTTCTTTTCCTTTAGTATTCAATATTTTCCAAGCTCACCACAAATCCTTTAACCCCCTTCTTGGTAGCATGTCTCTTGTAGCTTTCCGCTGTATCTTGATCAGGAAATGGACCTAATATAATTTTGTAAACTGGTTCATTATTACTACCCCGTTCTATGCTCATTAAAATATTTTTAAACCACTTGCCTTGTAAAGTAGCCACCTGCTTTAATACGTTTTCATAGCTCGTTAGCGAAGCAACTTGTACCCCATACCCCGCCTCTTTGGGTCGAGCTAATTCTATCTTATATAATCCGTATTGACTAAAGTTCTTTCTCGTCACTAACTCGAAATCAGCTCCTAAGGTATTTTCTTCTTTTGCAGCTACTGTCTTAGCTTTAGGCGTGTATGTTTTTTTACTTTCTGTTTTTTTAACGGCGGTAGTACTACCTTTAGAAGTATATACTTCTGGTGTTTTAGTAGCAGGCTTTGTTTTTGGCTTAGGAGTCGTTTGTTTCACTGCGTTGCCTCTATTGGTTGCTGCTTTCGGAGTAGGAATAACCGTATTTTTTTTCTTTGGTACGCTAGTAGTTACTTTACCACCTTTACCCAAAACATCTAACTGAACTTCCGAGGTTCCATCTTTTCGCATTCCTAAAATATCTGCCGCTTTTCCTGAGAGATCAATAATTCTTCCTTTTAAGTAGGGCCCCCTATCATTAATACGAACATCCACAAATTTTTTATTATCCAGTCGAGTTACTCTTACCTTAGTACCCATTGGTAGTGTCTTATGCGCTGCTGTCAGCTCATTTTTATCGTACCGCTGTCCACTAGCTGTCTCACTTCCATTGTATTCATCGCCATAATAAGAAGCCATGCCATACTCTGATTCTTGAGCGGATATAAAAGAAAAAGTAAAAAGGAATAACAAAAACATAGAATTTTGAAGTAATTTTCTCATAGCTAATTTTTTACAGGAGTTTGAATTGTTCATTTGTATTAGATACATACATTCTTTACAATCGAATAAACAGGACTTTAGCTGGACTTTAGCCATTGCAGGCTGACTGCTAATTCAAAATTTCACAAATTCTCTTTTTTAGATGACTGATTTTGCGTCACTTAGATGTGCCAGATTTTTGAAATCTGGCACATCTTGGCTATTATCGGTCAGCCTGCAAAGACCAATAGCTAAAGACTAGCTAAGCTGTTTTAGAAATAGTTTGAAATAAGCCTTTTAATTCGGTAGCTTGTTTTCCTTGTACTAGGACTTTCTCAAGAACTTGCGCTACTTGTTTATCCGTGATTTCGCTGTTATCTATTTTTGCATTATGATAAGCAACTAGTATTTGTTCAATTTTCTGGAATGGGATGCCTATCTCTTTAGCTAAGGATTCGGCTACCTCTTTATCTGCTTTTTCTAGTGCATAATTAGCAAATGAAGGAGTAATGCCTTCTTGGATCATTTTTACGACTTGCTGTTGTTGAGTACTAGATTTTTTCTTTTTCATGCGAAATTATTTTTGAGTAGTTAGTTGGTCTTTAGTTATTGGTCTTTAGTCTCCCGAAATCGGGACAAATTTTGGTACGCAATAGCTTGAGTACAGGAATATAATCCCATTGACTAAGCCTTTGCAGACTGCTACTAGAGACCAAAGACTAATAGCTAAAGTCCAGCTTAGTTATTACTGTTTTTTAATTTCAACAAAGGTAGGAGGGCGGTAAGGTACTAGCCGTATAATAAATGTTTAATGCCGTTTGTAGTCGTTTGTAAACGAGTATTTTTTGAGATAAGTAACGAAGGAAAAATAAAATGAATATTTTATTTTTAAAGAACCCCTCCCATCAGGATCTTATAAAATCAAAATGACTTAGTTATTTTTTGAACGTTACTAAGGTAGGAGTAGATCTTTATAGGGGAGCAATTTGAATTTGTTTTTTGATAAAAAACAAATTCAAATTGCTCCCCTATAAAAACACAGGTTACTCATTATAGAGTTCATAATATCTTTTAACAAGACCATTTATATATCTCTTTAAATAATTTTCATTCAAAAAGGAATTGGACCAATTTTCATACCGCTGACATTGGATACCCAAATAAAAATAGTATAAACTCACCCCTAGTATCGGAATCAATCGTTTTTCTTCGGTACTTAATTTTGTAATGGATTCATAGCCTTTCAAAAAGCTATCTATTTTAGGTTGGTAGGATTTTTTATCATATTTTTCAATATTATGTAGTTGCAGAATGTAGTAAGCAATATCTAAGCAAAGCCAGCCATTTCCACAAAAATCGAAATCAAAAAGGGTTGCTTCTTTGTTTTTAGTAATGTTTAGATTATCAAACCAAATATCTAGATGTACTATCCCTCTCCGCATTTTAGAAGCGTCCACCTTTTTAAATTCCTGTATCAACGCTGTTTGAGTGGCAAGCATAAATTGCATTTCTGCTGTCTCTGTACCTAAAAATTTTACGATATATTTTAAAGACTCAACAAGAATTACTTGGGAAGAATAATCAACCCGATTTAGCTTTTGATTAATGGTAATTTGGTGAAGGCGAGCCATCAGTTCTCCTATTTGGAAATGGGTTTCTGCTGAATAATTGTGTATTTTTTCTCCTTTAGCATAAGTGAAAAGTACAGCAAATCTCGCCCCTTCTGGAGCATTTAATATTTGTATAAAATCGGACGCTTTATCTGCTAATGGATAAGAAACAGAAATGTTATTTTGTTGTAGTGTTAATAGCAATTTTACCTCCTCCGCTATTTCTGTACGTGTTCGCCAATTTAAACTATATACCCGAAAAACAAACTTTTCTAAGTCATCTGTAACTAAGTAAGTGTCGTTTAGCCCAGCTCTAATTAGTTTGCATTTTGTATTTTCACTTAATGCATATTTTTCTTTTAAAAACAAGGCTAGATGAGTTGCCGATAGGTTTGAGTTAGTTACTGGAAAATGGGTCATTTGTTAATTTCGTTCTTTTTTAGTTAGTATTCAGCATCCATAAATTTCCAACCATATAAGAAATATAAGGAACATATAAGTCCAACCTCCTACTTAGTATGTTCCTTATATTTCTTATATGGTTGGAAATTTATCGCTGGAATGAATAAATGAGTGAATAGGTGATACATCTTCGGGAAAGCAGATCCTTTTTTACAGATGATCGCGCCCCCATTTAATCATTTATTCATTCTATCATTTACTCATTGAGAACTTATTCTGCAGTAATTTTCACATTTGGCAACAAAAATTTTAATTTATTACGTTCTGTAGATTCCATTGGATTAGCCTTAATATTTAAAGAGGTCAATTTAGCAGCATAAGCAATTTCAATAGGTATAGTTGCTAATTGATTAGCCTCCATATTCAAGCTTGTTAAGCTAGCAAGCTGCCCAATTTCTTTTGGTAATTCCGCTATTTTATTTTGTTTAATCGAAAGCTCTTTTAAATTCTGTAACTGGGCAATTTCTTTTGGCAAAGCTGTTATTTCATTATTATCCAGATTGAGCTTTGTTAAATTTTCTAATTGTCCAATCTCCGCAGGAATAACTTTTAGCCTATTATTACTAAGATTAAGTTCTTGGAGTTGCGTAAGTTGGCTAAGTATCGCAAGGGTTGATTGTTCTTTTTTCATAATTACTTTAGTTGTATCAAAATATCTACCACTACACTTTTCGACCAAGGCGGAGAATTAGGTACGGGAGTGTTTGTAGTCAAATCTTTTTTAATTATGCCAAACAAAATGGGGGTTTTATAAGGACTAAGGGGATAAGGCGTATATCCATCTGTTAGCACCAATACAGCGTCGGGTGTAGGCTTTAGCGCAAGTGCAGCCGCTATACCTGCTACCATATTCGTTCCGCCGCCACCTTTCAACTGTTTTACTTTAAATCTGTCAGAAGGTCGATTTAGTATAATAGGCTCATAAGCTTTCGCATCACAAGGAATAACGGTTACGGGCAGCTTAAAGTCTTCTAAAACTTTGCATACTTCTGCTACTGATTGTCCTAATTCCTCCCCCCCCATAGAAGCAGAAGTATCTACCACGACAGCAATGCGACCACTGCGGTCTCCAGAAAAAGAAGGCGTAATAACAGGATGATAAACGGATTGCCGACGACTAGGTCGAGCAAAAGAATAATCGACTCTTAAACCAATCCCCGTTGCAATAGCCGTACTCATTCGGTGTTGCAATAGTCGTTTCCAATCTTTTTTAGAAGATAATATTTCTTCCACCCATCTGTCCCAACTACCAGGGAAATTGCCGATATGTTTCCGATGCTCTTTCATCTTTTGAGCCACCTCTCTTTCTATCAATTGTTTATCTATTCCATGCAATTGTTGCTGTTCTTCAGTTGTTTCCCACGGACGGGATTCTCCATGTACCCCACTACCTTCATCCCAAGTATTCTTTTTATTCTCTGACGGATTCTCTTCATCGCCTTGGCAAGCCTTTAAAATTTTTTGTTGAGAATCTTTATTTTTTAAAAGTAAATGATAATACCATTCCGCTACTTTTCCATTCGGCAACTCAAAATTTGTAGGAAGTAATCCCGGTATCGCTTTAGGCATGGTTAGTCCCTTCCATGCGCCATCATTAATTTCTAAATCTGCTGCTATATTCCATAATTTTGCATTTGCACGAATTTCCTCCGAACGTTCTGCATGGCAACGCAATACATGTGCAATTTCATGTATCCAAAGAAAACCAAGTTGCGCCATTGCGTCTGCTAAGTCTGTACTGTACTCTTGAATAGTGCCTACCGCAGTTGGATTAAAATAAATATTATAGTTCGTATCAATCGCAGCCACTTTTACTTGTTCAGTAAGTATGATTTTTGTCTTATATAAGGCAGGGGCAAACCATGATAATTTATCTGCACAATAAGCCCTCGATAATCGGAGTAAATGTAAAGTTTCTTCTTGGGTCATCCTAAAATATTTATGTAGTCTTCAAAGCCATCTTTAGAAAAGAAATCTTCAATAAAATACGCTACTTGCTCATTTGCAGATTTATCACTCACTGTGGCTCTCATTAACCTACCTAATAAATCTTCTTTTTTTGCTAATTGACGAATAGCGGGAAAAATAATATCTTTTCGATTGGCTTTACCCACTGCTGCTATTAATGGTAATAATACCTTGCTACGATTTAATAATTCTAGTTCAGGTTGCGCTTTTTTTAAATGTTGTCGAAAACCATTAAATAGGATAAACAATTCACTTTCGTCTAGTTGATTTATATGTACCGTAATTTCTCCATCTAGTACCGCCTGCGGCTCAGGCACTTTCAATTTTTTCAAAAAGCCCGCAAAATTAATTGCAATCCCTTCTCCCAAACAGCCAGCTAACAAATCTAAAAAAACAACAGAATCTGATTTATTCTTTAAAGGAGTCAAACCTAGTACTTCACAAGAAGCCATTAACTCAATCGCATAGTCCCAAGAACGAGGCGATGCAAATCCATAGCGATCTTGGTCAGGAGAACTGGTTAATAAATTCGGATTTCTACTTAAAAAACTATGTACTAGTAAGCTATAGGTTTCTTTTGCAGCAGTGTGTTTATCTTTAGGAATAAGGGGAAGTTGTCCTTTATCAAAACCATTTAACAAAGCATTTTTATAAACAGCGGTTGGCAATTCCCAAGATAAATGGACAAAACGGTTTCGTAATGGCGGAGACAATTCCCAACCACCAGTCATCATGTCTGGTGGATTAGCAGCAGCGACTATTCGTACTTTTTCTGGCAAATCATGGAATCCTACTTTACGTTCCAATACTACTCGTAATAACGCCGCTTGTACAGACGGTGGCGCAGTGGTCAGTTCATCTAAAAATAAGATACCTGCACCTTCGTCTCCAAATTTTTCTACCCATTCTGGTACAGCGTAATGCACTTTTCCGTTGTGCATAATAGGCAAGCCCGAAAAATCTGTTGGATCATGAATGGAAGCGATTAGTGTTAAAACAGGAAATTCAGGTGTCGCTAAATCTTCTAGAAAACTTGATTTACCCTCTCCCGGGTTTCCCCATATCAAGACAGGAATCCCTATCGTATTTCGGGAATTTGGCGTTTGTAAGGCAATTAATAAGGCTTCTGCGCCTTTTGGTAATTGTGGCATGTATTCTTTATATTTCAATAGATTTTGAGTAGGAATTAAGAAAAATCAGGTCTGGTTTATTATATATTACTAAATTTGAAAAAAAGTTCCTTAATAATTACGTTTTGCTGAAATTAAATTCAAATAAAAACAAATTGAGGTTTTTACAATCAAAATTGTGTAGCATATATCTTTTAATCCTTGGTAAGCGATAACCTTAAATAATTTTGGTTCTTTGTCAATTTTTGCATGTAGCGGCGACTTTAGTCGCCGACTTATGCACTCGGCGACTAAAGTCGCCGCTACATTGAACTGCATTTTGTAAAAATTGACAAAGAACCATATTTTTTTAGTGAGAGTAAATTAGTTTCGTTTTTTGCAAAAAAACAAAACCAATTTACTCCCGCTAAAGAGAAATATTAAATGTACTTTCTACCAAATATTAGACTTGTTTGTGAAACATTGTTATACAGTGTATTAAACAAATAAACATTCTAAACACAGTAATTCTCATTTTAGAAAGTTTAAGTAAGCTTTCTAAAATGGGAACTGCTATTCTAAACAAATAAACATTCTAAACAAATAAACAATTCTATTTATGTACCATCTTCAAAATATATTACCAATCCCTTTAAAAGAACAAAAATTTGCGCATATATCTACTATTTGGCAAACCGATTGTGTTTTTGAAAAAGGAAAAAAGTATCTAGTCCTTGCCCCATCTGGCAAAGGTAAATCTACCTTTTTACATATATTATATGGATTGAGGAAAGATTATGAGGGCAGGGTATCTTTCGGCAAAGAAAACATACAAAAATTTCAACCCTCCGAGTGGGCAGATTTAAGAAAAGATAAACTAGCTATTGTTTTTCAAGATTTAAGGTTGTTCCCTAGTCTGAGCGCCATAGATAACATCCGCTTAAAAGCCCAACTAACCAATCATACAGCAAATATAGAGGAAATGGCCGCCCGATTAGGCATAAAAGATTTGCTGCAACAAAGTTGTGAAACCCTTTCTTATGGACAACAGCAGCGAGTTGCCATTATCCGAGCTTTAGTACAACCGTTTGATTTTTTACTATTGGACGAGCCTTTTAGCCATTTGGATGAAGAAAATACGACAAATGCACTACATTTAATTAAGGAAGTCTGTGAACAACAACAGGCAGGAATGATTTTGGTGAGCCTTGGCGAAGCGTATCCTATTGACTTTGATAAACGCTTACAGTTATAAATGGGTTGTTTATTTGTTTAAAATTGGACTTTGTATGTTCTCTAATTACCTATAATTTCGATAAAATAATCTCCACAAACCATTGTGTTTATAAAAGAGGTTAACTTTGTCCAACTTAACAGGTAAGTACTCAATGATGAATGAGAAATGAGAAATGATGAATATCCAAAAAGACGTAAAAACTTGCTATATAGCGTCTAATAAATTCATCATTTCTCATTCATCATTGAGTACTTACCTTAACAGATCTTTAGCCCTTGGTCTTTAGTCTTTAGCGACCGCCACCAAAGACTAAAGACCAATAGCCAAAGACCCGTTTAAATATAAGCATTCAAAAATACTTCCTTAATGAAAAAAGACACCTTAGAACACAAACGTTTAAAAGAAAACTACAGCAGAGAAAAATATTGGCTTAAATGGGGTCCCTATCTCAGTGAACGACAATGGGGAACCGTTAGAGAAGATTATAGCCCAGGCGGAACAGCTTGGGAATTTTTTCCACATGATCACGCTCGAAGTAGGGTCTATCGTTGGGGCGAAGATGGGATTGCAGGTATTTCTGATACCCATAGTAATTTATGTTTTTGTCTTGCTTTGTGGAACGGTAATGATCCGATTTTAAAAGAAAGATTATTTGGTTTGACGGGTAATCAAGGAAACCATGCGGAGGATGTAAAGGAATTGTACTACTATTTGGATAGTACACCAACGCATTCGTATATGAAGCATTTGTATAAATATCCTCAAAAAGCTTATCCTTATGCAGAGTTGTTAGAAATGAACAAAAAACGTGGTTTACTTGATCCGGAATATGAAATACTAGATACTGGAATATTTGATGGCAATAAATACTTTGATGTTTTCACAGAATATGCGAAAGCGGATGATACAGATATTTTAATCAAAATAACAGTCCACAATCGGGGAAAGAAAAAAGCCCCTTTGGTCGTCTTACCTACGCTATGGTTTCGCAATTTATGGAGTTTTGGTCTAGCTCCAGAAAAACCCAGTATTACACTCGAAAGTAGGCAAGAGGATTATGTAAGTTTAAAGACCGAGCATCATTATATAGGAGCTTACCATCTTTATTTTGAAAAACCTGAACGCACTTTATTTACGGAGAATGAGACCAATATGGAACGGGTATTTAATTATGAAAATGCCCAACCTTTCGTAAAAGACTCTATCAATGATGCAGTGATTGGTAATGATTTTTCCGTTTTAGAAGACAAAAAAGCGGGAACGAAATGCTCCCCACTCTATCGCTATGAAATCAAAGGCGGAGAGAGTATCTCTATTCGCCTACGTTTGAGTAAAAAGGAACATAAAAAAAATCCATTAACTAAAGATTTTGATAAACACTTTACTGCTCGGGTAAAAGAAGCGGATGAATTTTATAATTCTTTTTTACCTGAGAATGCCAATAACGATTTAAAAAATATTCAGCGGCAGGCTTTCGCTGGCATGATGTGGACTAAGCAATATTATAATATTGACATGACTCGATGGTTGAACGGCGATCCCGGACAGCCCGAACCACCAGAAAGCCGCAAAAAAGGCAGAAATAACAATTGGAAAAATCTAACCAATGAGGATATTATTTCTATGCCCGACAAATGGGAATATCCGTGGTATGCTGCTTGGGATTCTGCTTTTCACTGCGTACCTATCGCCTTGATAGATGCTGATTTTGCGAAGAAACAATTAATTCTATTCCTGCGAGAATGGTATATGCACCCTAATGGACAAATCCCTGCTTATGAGTGGGCTTTTGGGGATGTAAACCCGCCTGTTCACGCTTGGGCTTGTATGGAAGTATATAGAATTGATGCCAAGCAATCGGGCAAGAAAGACGTCAATTTCTTAAAACGGGTCTTCCAAAAATTATTGATTAATTTTACTTGGTGGGTGAATCGCAAAGATGACAATGACAATAATATTTTTGAAGGAGGATTTTTAGGTTTAGATAATATAGGCATCTTCGATAGAAGTGCAGAAATTCCTGGTGGTGGACATTTAGAACAAGCAGATGGAACGAGTTGGATGGCGATGTACTGTCTAAATATGCTAGATATGGCACTAGAAATAGCCCAAGAAGATCCTACTTTTGAAGATATAGCGACCAAATTCTTTGAGCATTTTATCATTATTGCAGAGTCCTTAAACCAGATAGGAGAGAGTTGGGTTGGTAGTTGGGACGAAGAAGAAGGTTTCTTTTATGATATTTTGGCGATGCCAGATGGTAGTTATACGCCATTAAAAGTACGTTCGCTTGTTGGGTTAACTACGTTATTTGCAACACTTCGCTTACCTAGAGAACGTCTTGACAGTTTACCTGATTTTAAAAGGCGCTTAGAGTGGTATCTAAAATATCGACAGGATAATAAATTCTATGTAGTGATTGAAGATATGTCAGAGGACGAGGATATTTTATTGTCTTTATTGCCGCATAAGCGTTTAAAGAAAATGCTAAAGGCTTTATTAGATGAGCAAGAATTTTTCTCTCCTATAGGGATTCGCTCCTTGTCTAAAGTTCACGAAACCCCTTATGTTTTAACTATTGATGGGGAAGAGTTTGGTTTAAAATATGAACCTGGAGAATCTACTATCGGTCTTTTTGGTGGTAATTCCAATTGGCGGGGTCCTGTCTGGATGCCGATGAATTATTTAATCATACAGTCTTTGCGCCAATACCACGAATATTTTGAAGATACGCTACAAATAGAATGTCCAACGGATAGCGGTAATTTTCTTAATCTTGGACAAGTAGCCGATGAATTATCTAAACGCTTAATTTCTATCTTCCAAGCAGATGCTGCTGGTCGAAGACCTACAAATGGAGAAGATATGATCTATAAAAAAGACCCACATTTTAAAGACTTGGTCCTGTTCTATGAATATTTTCACGGGGATAATGGCAGAGGCGTTGGGGCTTCTCATCAAACAGGCTGGACTGGTGTGGTGGCGGAATTGATCAATAAAGTTTATTGGGACAAAAAATAAGAAACAAAAATAAGAAACAAAAAATTGAGAATTGAAAATTGAGAATGGAGAATTGCAAGTGAGACGTATGCGTGACACTCGTAAATCTCCATTCTCAATTTTCCATTCTCAATTACATACCTTTGCGCCAGCAGGGACAAGGAATCGAATGTTGCGAGCGTCACGCATACGTCTCACTTGCAATTCTCAATTCTCAACTACATTCCTTTGCGCCAGCAGGGAAAAGGAATTGAAAGTTGCGAGCGTCACGCATACGTCCCACTTGCAATTCTCAATTCTCAACTACATACCTTTGCGCCAGCAGGGACAAGGAATCGAATGTTGCGAGCGTCACGCATACGTCCCACTTGCAATTCTCAATTCTCAATTCTCAATTAAAATAATGGATACCTCTTTAAAAATAAGCGATACGGTACTCTACAAAAACAATCAATTGATTGCTTTTAATAAACCCGTTGGGCTACCGACGCAACCTGATAAAACAGAGAATAAATCGCTATTAGATTTAGGTGAAATTTATTGTAAGGCGAAATTGCAATTACTACACCGTATTGATCGCCCTGCAAGTGGCATTGTATTGTTTAGCAAAACGCCTAAGGCGACTAGAGTATTGAATGAGCAATTCCAAAGTAGAAGTGTCAAAAAAACGTATTTAGCCGTTGTTAAAAACTTGCCAGAAAACAAGGAAGGGCAATTAGTTCATTATATTAATAAGAACGCAGCAAAAAACAAATCTTTTTGTTCCGATACTCTTAGCAAAGGGACTAAGAAAGCGGTTTTAAACTACAAACTCCTAGCAAGTAGTGACAACTATCATTTATTAGAAATTGACTTGGAGACGGGTCGACATCATCAGATACGAGCACAGTTAGCAGCCATTGGTTCGCCTATTAAAGGAGATGTGAAGTATGGTGCTAGAAGAAGTAATAAAGATAGGTCTATCCACCTACATGCTTGGAAAATGACTTTTATCCATCCTGTTAATAGGGAGAAAGTAACCTTGGTTGCAGAAGTGCCCGAGGAAGTGGTTTGGCAGGCTTTTGGGGTTTTAGATTGAAATTAGTTAATGAGATCAGCCCAATTAAAATTAGTTATTTTCGATTCCGCAGACGCTGTCTGCGCTTTTGAATAAACGAGATAAAATTGTCTCATTTATTTTAATTATTTAATAACCAAGGTATCCCAATTCGAATATATTTCTTTTTTAGAATATTGTTTCTTAATTCTTATTAGGAAGGTATCTGAATTACTTAGGTAAAAACTAAAATTAGCTACTAAATTTATAGTGTCTATGAAGTATTCCTTAGACTTTAGTATTGTATTTTGACTTCCATATATTTCAAATGTTTCAGGGTCAAGTACAGGCGTGTAATCATAAAAAATAATTAAGTCTTCTTTCCGCTTTTTTTGTATATTTAGAATCTCGAGGTTTTCAGGTATTATCAAATTATCTATTTCTATATACTCGACTGAATTATTTATTTGTTTTAATATAGCTATAATTTCTAAGTCCGAATAGGCTATTTCTTTCTTTCTATCATCTTCTATTGCTTTTATCTCCGCCAAATCAATCTCCTCCGTTAATATTGTAAAGTCTAATTTTATCTTTTCTCTATCTTCCCTATTTGATTCTATAAGCTCTTTCTTTAGCTGACAGGATGAAGCTCTAAAGGAAAAACATATTATTACTAATAGTAGGAAGATTAGACTTCTCATAATTTTGGTTTACACGAAATTGTTGAAACTATACAAATGGGTAAGGTTATTATTTTTGGTAGTGCTATAAATATAATGCTCTGATGAATTCCAATGTAGGGGACAACTTGAAGTTCTATTAATACCCCATATCTTTTTTTTCGGAATAATAGGGGCGTTAGCCCCGACCCTGTCTATAGAAATGTCGTTTTGGAGGTCCATAAAGGAGCGTAGCTCCGACACCGT
>ENA-ORXT01004432-ORXT01004432.1-marine-metagenome-genome-assembly--contig:-NODE-4432-length-14486-cov-8.344368_pt1 | contig 14486 bp, 9 predicted proteins | sample MGYA00237868_ERZ511482 | MGnify/ENA metagenome assembly ERZ511482 | reverse complement strand
CTGCCGCCGCTGCCAGGTCCGCCCGGGGAGCCTCTAGACGACACCCCCCATCCCCCCTTGCCTGCCCGCCGCCGCCGCCGAGGGAGCCCGCGCCGCTGGCGGGCGCCGCCCACCGGCCAGCGGGGTCAGGGGCCGCCGTGGGGCGGCGGGCACCCGCGGGCACCCGCCCGCAGCCCATAGCGTGGAGACCGCGGGTGCAAAACCGCGGCACTCGGCGAGGAAAGATAGAGGCCAACCAGACCGCTGCGCAAAAGGTCATGGCCCTCCTCCACCATCCACAGAAGGTGCCCCGCCGGCCGCCGCCAACCGCCGCCGCCGCCGAGGGCCAGTGCCACAGCCGCATCGGCGTGGCAGAAGGACTTCACTTCCCCCCCCTCCCCCCGCCCCCCACCCAGCCCATTCCTGCTAGACACCCTGCCCGCTTCCCGCCCCCGCTACCGAGCGAATAAACAGGCGTGCCGCACACGGCGGGCAACTGACAATGGCGGTGGCCGCCGCACCGCGGCGGCGGCGCAGCGGCGGTGGTCTGCCGCGACTTCCCAGTCCCACCCCCACCCCCCACCGACAGTGGCACGTGCGGCCCGACGGCGCCGACAGGCGGCGACGCCAGTGCCACTCGGCGCGGCAACGGCGGCGGCGGCGACGGGGGCGGCCAAGCCCCGCCAGCCCCTCCGGCGGCCACCGTACCGGCGTGGCCCGCGCTGCCGGTGGGGCGCAGGCTCAGTAAAATAATGTGGCGGGGCGGGATCCGGTGCAAATGGCGGCGGCGGGCAGAGGGTGGGGGGGGCGGGCCGACGGCGCGGGGTCGGCGGCCAGATCCGCCGCGAGCCGTGCCGGTGGGGGTGGCGTAGCGCGACGCGCGGCGCGCCGCGCACGTGCACGTGCGCGCAGATCGCCACCCCACACCGAAAGGTCGATTCCACGCATTAAGGCGCATGAGCACGACTCATATTGGCGCGCACAGAACTCGGCAATGGAACGAGCGTTGGCGCTCCGCATGAATGAATCATGGAGCCTACTTCATCAGATTTTTTATGACACACATTCAGGTGGCTACGACAATAGGCTTGAGAGATAGACGTTTTTCCTTGCATCCCACCGTTGTCTTGAACGCCTTACTATGGAATAAATGCCCCGCTGATGACGCTGCAGGCGGTAACTCGACGTGGCTAGGTAACAAAATGCGCGTCATCGGTGCTGCGGGGAAGCCTGGACGACATTTGTGGCCGTTGGTCAACATGGGCGGTGGTGGTGGGGCGCAGGCCTTCTTCGACATACAGTATTCACAGAAAGAGCTCCTCCATCAGTCCCAATAGGGGCGCTGATTCGTCAATCGGCCTTGTTCCAGGTGGGATGCTTTCCGGGTTCCTGACCGTCCATTCTTACCTCGGAAGCGACACTTGGTCGATCTATTCGTTGATTGGTGGGTGATGGAGGTAAACCCCTCGCTGCTTTCTGCGGATGTCGCTCTGTCGTATTGTGTTGGGAATAGAATTAGACAACTGCCAGTGTGGTTTCAGCTGTCGTAGTTCTGGTCCGCAAGCAGTCCCCCCCGCTCGTGCCAGCGAGCCTCCAGCGTAGTCGTCCATTGCGAGGGCTCAGGCTGGGTGGGAGGTGTGCGTGCACGTGTACGGGGGGGGGGCTGCTGGCCGCGGCGTCGTCACCGTACTGCCATGCTCTCTCTTCGACGCGCGCGCCGCATCCGCTCCTTCTTTGGGCCCGCGCTCCGCATCCGCCCCTTTTTTTGCCCCCCCGCCCTCCCCCTTTCTTTGCGCCCGCGCGCCGCATCTGCCCCTTTATTTTCCCCCCTCCCTCCCCCTATCCGCACGCCATGCGATTCGCGCTGTACTCTTGTTCGTTTTTTTCCTGCATGCGTTCCACGTCCTTCCACGTTCCCCCGTCCGGCCCCAGCCGGGATGTTCACTCATCTCTTGTTCATTTCTTGAGGCATCTGCCGGCCTCCGCTGTCGATCTCCCCCTGCGTGTGGCGGCACGCCGGGTGCTGTGCTTGTTTCCTTCGCTGACCATTGCTTCATACTGAGAACCATACGACAAAGATGAAGATAATGAGGACCGACAATGGGGACGCTACAACTGGAGAAGAGAAAATGACACAACGACAACTGGGGAAGAAAAAAGGGACCCAACGCCGTGGTGGTCAGAAGAGCAAAGGGACAGGACGACGAGCCGTCATTATAGTGACGAAGCTCGAAATTCTGTGACAGCATTGGAAAGACACGCTCCCTCAAAGTACAACACTTCTGCTGAATAATACATCACAATACCAATTGCTCTCCATCACCCCAGCAACATGGTATTTCACACGAGTCAGCTGCTTCACCCATTCTACACATTGTGTAGACTGGGCGAAGCAGCTGATTCGTGTGAAGGGAAACAAATGGGAAAAATGCACACTGAGAACCACTGCACTGCGCAGATTTCCAGCTTGCGGGGGGTGGCGCTCCGGCCGTGGTGCGGACACTGTCCAGCTCACTCCCACGTCGGCTGGGACCAGTGCTATACCTCACGGGCAGTGAGTTTTTTCCTTATGTCCGACACGAAGCAGCAGAGCACGACAGGCCGAGAAAATGTGGCCATCCATTGCGTCCGTGAAGGAAGGCCACGGCGCGGTAACATATGGAGAATGCACATCTTCCTGAGGGACAGAGACGTCGGTATCATCCTGAATAATGAAGAATCTCACCATTAGCTGGATGCTACGGAAGTGAGGGGCACATGACATCATTATTTGCTTCATTTTCTTCGACGTCGACCGGGACAGAGCACCGTTTACAGTATTTATTACGTGGAAACAAAGTGCAAACTAGTGACTGCTGAAGTTTTCCAAAACTGTGTGTCTGTGTTCTCACGAAAAGTGGAAGCTTCGCTACCTGGTCCCTGCCCTGGGGGACGTACTTGTATATTCTATCAAGGCCATGATGACGGCGATGACAGAAAGCGGTCATTTTACATATGGTAGGGGGGAGGGGGCGCTGGGGCGCCGTGGGCGGCGATGAGGGTAGCTTGACCTGGATGAAAATAGTCCTGAACCACGCAGTTTCTCAACCAGAAGGCCGGCAGGAAAGGCGGAGTGGGTGCCGGGGGACTGTCAACAACGGCGGGGGAGGACGTGGGTGGCGCCTGACGGCTCCCACAAAGTAACCCGCATGGAGGGGACCGGGGTGCCTAAAGTACGTTTACGTCATGTGATTGGCTAAACTACGTGGCTAACTAACGAACAAGAGAAGAGCTAACAGGATCAAAACAAACAAACGAGAGGGGGGACACAGGTCCCCGCTGCGGAGGCAGCCATGAAGGGCGGGAGAGGGTTGGGGAGCGCGAGAGGGCGGACGTGCGGCTCGGCGCCGCGATGGAGGAGGCGCCCGGCACCGGCGTCTAAGGGCGCCCCCCACGCAAGGCGGCACCCACCGCCGCCGACCACAGCCGTCGCCAACGCGGGCGACGCGCGGTGCCGCCGCATCCGCCATCCCGCCCCTGGACGCCAGACCCGGGGCGGGTAAAAGCCCACCGACGCCCGACCGCCCGGCGCCAAGCAGTGGCACCCCCCCCAGGAGAGAGCTGCATTACCCGACTGGATATGGCTGACAGGGAGCATAACCCGCATGGAGGGGACCGGGGTGCCCACCAGAAGGAGTGAACGCGCCCACCGCGGGGTCACCCCCGTGGCAGGAAGCGGTCAAAGAACCGGCGGGCCGCCGGGCACGGGTCCACCAACGCGTCGATGTAGTGCTTGTGGGCGGTCACAGTGTCCCGGCGGCTGTGGCCGAGCAGGGCCACAATGCGCCCGTCCGGCACCCCGGCCGCGTACGCGGCGGTCGCGGCGCCGCCGCGCGTGAAGTAGGGCGAGAAGAACGCGCCGAGCGGAGCCGAGATGCCCAAGGCCGCGCAAACCTCGGCGAGCCAGCGCGCCATGTCGTCGCGCGTCGGCGGCCGGAGGGAGCCGAGCGAGGAGAACACAGGCTGGGCGGGTGGGGCGCCCGCCGCGGAGAGCCAGGCGAGACGGTCGCGGAGGAGGTCGAGCGGCAGGTCCGGCTGGCGTGGCGCCGGAGGGATGGTATAGGTCAAACGGTGGGCCCCCCGGCGCCGTTCCGCGTTCTTGTAGCGCACCACCTGGAAGTCGACGCCGCCGTCGGGCCGCAGCGCGAAGTCCGCCAGCGTCAGCCGCAAGAGCTCCGCCGTGCGGCGAAAGAAAAGGAAGGCCGTCGTGATGGTAGTCATCTTGGCGCGCGTCACGGGGCAGGTGGTGTTGGCCGCCGCCTCGGCGATAGCCCAGGCGGCCGCGGCGGGGAACTTGGCGCGTTCGGGCGGCAGGACGCCGATTCGGCCGAACCAGCACCGGGCGAAGCCCGCGCGCACGGACGCCAGGAAGGGCCCCGTCGCCGGCCGGACGAAGCCAACCGTCGCGTGCCTGGTGTTGATGGGGGAGATGTACGACTGCAGGCTCGACGGGCGCTCAGTGGCGCGCGAGAAGAGGGAGGCGAGGTAGGCGGCAACCGTGTCCGCCGTGGCGGGGAGCGCCGTCCGCCCGGTCGACGCGCACAAGACGGTAAACTGCCGCCAGTGCTGCTCATACTTGGCGGCGGTGTCCGGCGTCAGCGACGACACGTGCAGGTCGGCAGCGACGCGCGCAGCGGCGTCCCCGCCAAGGCGGTCCACGACGTTGGCGTGCACAAACGCGTGCCAGCGGCCGGCGGCCACGCCCTCCCGCCGCGCAAGAATCGCAGCGCCACCGTCCGCCAGGCCGGATTGGGCGCGGGCGTGCGGCCGCGCCCGAGGGTGTAATGCACTGTCGCGGGCGGCAGGAAGCACACCGCGTCCGCCCGCCCGCGCGCCTCAGCCCACCAAGGCTGGGCGCGCCACACCGGAAGCACCGCCACGACGGTGGCCGCATCTGCGACCGTCTTGCGCAGCAGCAGGGCCGCCTTGGAGAAGGGCGGGTTGGCGAAGTTGCCCTCGCCCGCCCAGTCCTGTGTCCACGCGTCGACCGCCTCGCAGCCGGGGTCCAAATGCCAGCTGTTGTAGCGCGGCAATTGCGTGTTCGTCACCGACGCAAAGCGGTCGACCGTGAGTGGGCCCCAGGCCGCGTCCAGGGCGGCAAACACGGCCGGAAACAACCGCCAGTCCGTGCGGTCGGCATTGCGCGAGAGACGGTCGGCGGCCACGTTGGCCACCGACGGGAGCCACGACGCTCGGACGCGCACCCCCATGGCCTCGAGGGTGCCGTGGAGGCGGCGGACCTCGGCCATCAGCCGGGGAGAGCGGGAGCACATGGCGTTCAGCACGCCCATCGTGACCCGTTAGTCCGTCCGCACGTCGAGCACCGCCCCCGAGGAGAACAAGTGGCTGTACGACTGCACCGCCAGGCGGACGGCCATCAACTCCTTGAAGTTGATGTGCTCGTCCGCGACAGCCGGGGAGAAGAAGCCCCGGGCCGGCACCAACCGCTGATACGTCGCGCCCCAGCCATAAGGGCTGGCGTCCGTGGTCACCTCCCCCGCCGGAGTCGGGTCCCAGAGGGCCCGCCCAATGGCCGCGGAGGCGCCCAAGCCCGCCCACCGCCCCAAGTCCCGCAGCGCCTGCGCCTCCAGGCGCGCGTCGCGACGCCCCCAAGCCCCACGCAGCGCGTCGTATATCGACCGCAGGCGGTAACGGGCGAGGGAGACGGCGAGAAGGGTAGACACCGCCAACCCGCAGAAGCGCCGGAGGCGGCCAAACGGGACCAAGCGGCAATGGTAGGCCGCGCGGTACTGGAGGCGGCGAGCGGCGAGGCGGAGGCGGTCGAGGCGTGCAGGGGGGAGGAGAGGCAGTTGGCGACGGGTGTCGACAACAAATCCGAGCAGCGGCAAGTGGGTCGTACCGGTGGCGGAGCCCTTGTCCGGTGAGACCTGTAAGCCGAACGCCGCGAAAACGCGCAGCGCCGCCCGCCGCCCCTCCGTCGCGGCCAGCGCGGACGCCGGCGCGGCGCCCGGCGGGGCCGCCGCAAAGTCGTCGATGTAGCCCATGGCGCGAAATCCGGCCAGTCGCAACGCCGCCAAGACGGGGCGGCAGAGCTTGGTCCAGGCCCACGGAGCCAGCGACAGACCAAACGGCAGGGACTGGGGCTCGTAGAAATGCCCGGAGATGCGGAAAACCAGGTAGGGGCGCACGTCTCTGTGGAGAGTGAGGTGGTGGTAGGCCGATTTGACGTCCCAGGACACCAGGTGGTCGTCCTTTAACAGCTGCGTGACGAAAGTCGATAGGGACTCGTAGCCGAACGGGCGCTTGGGCAGGAAGCGGTTGACGTGCTTGTAGTTGATGACGAGGCGCGGGGCGTCCGGCAGGTTGGTCACAAACGCGTCCGACACCCAGGGCGCCGCCCGCGCTTCCGCCCGAGACAGCTTCCGGAGCGACTCACGCCCCGTCATGTCCGCCGCCTTTGCAAGCGCCCACGCCTCCCACTCCGACGGCAACGGCAGCGGCCGTGTCCGGTACGGGGTGGGGGTGGAGGACCATGGCAGCTTGAGCCCGTACCTGATCGCGTTGACGACCCAAGTGGAGGCCCCCGACGCGACCCAGTGCGGGAGCGCCCGCCGCAGGGACACGTGCGGCGGAGTGGGCGGCAGCAGCGGCAGGGGCGCACTGGTGGGCGCCCGGAGGTGCTTGGGGGGCCGCCGCCGCCGGCGGGCCTTGGGGGGGGCAGGCGGCAGGCCAGGCCCGAGAGCCCGCCGCCCCGTCCGGGAAGGGGAAGACCACCGCGCGCGGACTGCCACGCGGGGGGGCGCCGCGGTGCCGCGAAGAGCCCAAGGGCTCAGGCTTGGAGCGAGGGAGGAGCCCCCGCACCGCGTCCACCGCCGCGGCCGCCACCCGGCTGGTGGCTCGGGCGCGGGGAGGCGGCGGTAGCCCCCCCTTTGGGCGCGGTCGGGTACGGTTGGCGCGGCGGCCGGCGGGGAGCGTTGCGTCCGCCTCCCCCCCCGCCGCCCCCCTTTCCACCGCCCCGACCACTTCCCCCACCGCCACCTCCGCCGCCGCCGTGACTGCCACCACTGCCGCCGCCGCCACCCCCGGGGCCGCGCCCGCCGCCCGGCATAAAGTCGTCAACCTCGTGACCGCCTTGGCCGCGACTGCGGCCGTGAAGCGCCGCGCGCGCCTCGTCGCGGGCGACCATGACGGCGCGATCTGCGGCGACCCGGGTGTGGTAGCGCGCGACCACGGGGGAGTCGCGCTCGCCCGCGCGGTTGCGGAAGACATTGGTGTAGAGGTTGTGGCCGTACGGGGACTTGTGGCGCATGAGGATGAGGACGTCGTAGGCAGCCGCGTTGATCGCAAACAACTGATAGGCGGCCGTCCGCCACGTCGCGGCGCGGTAGGCAATGGCGGCGCGGGCGATCGAGCCGCGGCTGACGTCGCGCTTCAGCTCCCGCAAGCCGTCGTTGATGACGGACAGCCAACCGCAGTTCTTGTAGGCGAGGATTGCCCCACGGGTGGTGGCGCCGTGCTCTGGAGAGTTCTGAAGGAGCTCCGTGTCGTTGCGCACGGTGTAGGGCTCGGGGAAGACGCTGTGGGGACCGCAGCGCGCAAAACCCGGCCAGTAGTAGCCCTTGATCTTGGGCCTGCGGCGGCAGACATCGTCGACCGACGCCCGCGAGAACTGGATCTCGATGGCGGGCCGGTGGGGGGGGACGCCCTCCCAGTCGTCATCGCTCCAGCCGTCGTCGAGGTCGTCGCCGGGGGGGGGGGGGGGGGGGGGGGGGGGGGGGGGGGGGGGGGGGGGGGGGGCACCGGCGGGACTGCATCATCGCCGCCGCCGCCCGCCCCGCCGGCCCCAGCCCCATTGTCAGGCGGGGAGCCGGCGGGCAGGCCGTCGCCGCCGCCACCGCCGCCGCCAGGGGGCGGATCGTCGCCCGGGGGGGGGTTGGTGCCGTTGGGCGGGGGAGGAGGCGGGGGGTCGGTAGCACCGCCGCCTCCGTCCGCCGCACCCGCGGCCGCGCCGGCTGCCGCCCGCTTGCGCCCCGCTGGCGTGTTTTGGGGCGTCCGAGTCGCGGCGATGCCTCCCGCGCGGGGCCGTGGGGGGGCAGTAGCCGTCGCCGAAGCCGTACGCTCCGGCGCGTCCCCGTCCGCCCACCGCACACGGCGGGCTAGCGAGCCCCCGGCAGCGAGAGGGGTAGGGACCGAGTCCGAGCCGTCCGACGAGTCGGGCGGGTCCTCGTCCTCCTCCACCTCCTCCCGCGGGGCCGCCTCGGGCGCCCGCCGTGCCAACTCCTTACGCAACTCGTCTACCGTCGCGGCCGCGAGACCGCCGGTGTCACGAGTGAAACCAATCAGCGACCCACTGGCCCGCGAGGACCCCATGGGGACGTCGTCTTGCGACAGGCCACAGCCCGCCGGCAGCCCACGAGCGCCCGGGTGCGGCAGCACCACGAGCACGAGAGGGCGGACGTGCGGCTCGGCGCCGCGATGGAGGAGGCGGCCGGCACCGGCGTCTGAGGGCGCCCCCCACTCAAGGCGGCACCCACCGCCGCCGACCACAGCCGTCGCCAACGCGGGCGACGCGCGGTGCCGCCTCATCCGCCATCCCGCCTCTGGCCGCCAGACCCGGGGCGGGTAGAAGCCCGCCGACGCCCGACCGCCCGGCGCCAAGCAGTGGCACCCCCCCCAGGAGAGAGCTGCATTACCCGACTGGACATGGCTGACAGTGAGCAAAAGCGGATCATTGGCCAACGTGGCGACCAGCAACGTGCTTGGATGCTTCCCAGGAAGTATCGGTACACATTGGGTTGTAGTTCTTAGGAAAGGCACTTGCACGAGCTTCGCTAATAGCCCCCGATGACACTGGGGGGGCTTCTATTAGTAGATTGTACATTTTCGATAGATCAGAATTCTTTTTCGGTGGTATGGCAGCTCATCTGATAGTGTACATCGTGAGCCAGAAGCCAATGAGAGACCACAGTAAACGCGGGAAAGCGTTGGACAGTGACCTTGCATTTGGCGGTCACTGGCTAGAGCCAATCAGCATCCATCAGTCAAAAGTCCAAAGCTGCGCGTGAACCGAGAGCCTCGTGGCTGCGCGCATTTGCACACAGCAGGGCAACTGCAGCTGCGGGCAGCCCTGCCATCAGCTGGCCGGCGGGCTCACTTGGCTTTCAGAGGGGTGAGGCGGGGCCCGGCCCGGCGCGCCTCGCAAAACGGGTGCGCTGGCACCCCGTCAGCCATCAAAAAGTAGGCCGCCACGAGGCACCTCGCTCGCTCGCCAAGGTGGGGGCCACGAGGTGCAGGTTGCGCCCCCTGGGCGGGTTTGGCGGCCGCCGCATCGCCCCAGCAGCACCAGTCCGACAGGCCTCTGCCCGAGCTCGGCCCTTCCCGCCGCCTAGCGCGGTGTAGCGCCGTGTCGTGCCGCACCCCTTGGGACGAGCAGCCTGACTTGGCGGGCCAGTCGGTCGCTGCAGGGCCACGAGGTGACGATTGTTTGGCCCTCGCGCCGGCTGCTTTCCCGCCCGGTGCTGTTGACCCTGACCCGCACGCGTCGGCTTGCCTCGTACAACAGCTTGTCTCCCACCACTACCCGACCGCTCACCTCCCTGCCCATCTCCCCGCCTCTTCACCCCGTGCGTTCCTCGACTCATCTACGGGGCTTCCACGCCTTAACCAGGTTAACGTTGCGCGCTTGTTCCGGGCCGGCCCGGTGGGGATACTGGGAGGAACAAAGAGCTCGCCGAGCGGCGCTGGGATTGGTTGATTGGGGAGCTCTGGGTGTATCAAGCCTAGCCCGGCGTGTTGCCGGGTAGCCGCCGACAAACGTCACCGGCGTTGCCTGGAACCGTGTTTGCTGGCTCTTGGTGTCCCCCAGCGGAACGAACCCCCCAAGGTCGACCCCCTTGCTGTGTGCGAGGTGGCCTTGCGGCCACCACCCCTCCGGTGCACTCTTCGCCTCTTGCCTCTCCCCGCCTCATCCACGCTCTCCTTCCTCTTGGCGGCGGCAAGGTCAAGCGTTTGCTGCCTCCTCCCACCGTTGCTTGCATCCGCGGTCATGGAGGCGGACCTGTGGGCGGTCGGGGGCTCGTCCTCCGCCCGTCTGAGTGAGTGGCTCTCGGCCACCACCGCCGGCCTTCGCCACTGGCGCTTCACCCCTGGCGTGACGAGATTCTCCAGCCCGGTCTGGCCGGCCGTCACCATTGTTATTTACGTGGCGTCGCTGGCGTGGGGCCAGCGCGCCATGATGTCTCGCAAGCCCCCGCACCTGCGGATGCTGTTGGTCGCCCACAACACCCTCTGCGCTGCAGTGTCTGCAGCGCTGTTTGCGTCCTTGGCTTGGGCGCTGGCAGACAAGGCGCCAACGACCAGCCTCCACCAACTAGTGTGCTCCCGCGTTTCGCATGAGGACGGTCGGCTGCAGGCGGTCTACTACGCCAACTACCTCATGAAGTACTGGGAGCTGGCGGACACCGCATTGCTCGTCGCTCGCAAGCGGAAGGTCACCTTCCTGCACTCGTTCCACCACGCGGCAACGCTGGCGCTCGCCCACGTCCACCTCGTCGAGCACTCAGCGGTGCAGTGGGTGCCCATCCTCCTTAACGTCGCCGTGCACGTCCTCATGTACTCATACTACGCGATGACCGCCGTCGGCCACCGGCCGGGGGTGCTCGTCAAGTCGTCCTTGACGGCGGTGCAGATTTGCCAGTTTGTTATCGGTGTTACCGCCGCCTGCTACGGCTTTGGCGTTTACGTGGCGGGTGGGTGGGATACGGGCGCGTGTTGGGGGACGCAACTCGGTGCGGCCTCGGGCATTGGCGTGCTGGGGCTTTACCTGGTGCTGTTTGTGCGCTTCTTCCGACAGACGTATTTGCCAGATGAGCGCCCCCGAGGTGGCAAGAAGGTGGAATGAGCAGCAAGAGGAAGGATTGGCGAGATGATGTGGTGGTCGTTGGGACGTCTGTGTGGCCGCGGTGTGCATTTTTATGCCATCGTCTTGCTATTCTGTACTTCCTTTGCTCCCCTTTCTTCCCTACAGGCGTCTGGTGACGGAGAAGTGTCAGGATACGTCGGGGCTCTGGGCGTACACTGGGGGGGGAATGGGCGTGGGGTTTTTGTGAAGGGGTGAGTCCGCGACGTGGACTTTGTTTATGGACGGGGGACTTGGGCGGTCGCCTGCACGGCATACATGTCGCTTGACAGGTGCATAGGCTGTGCGGTCGTTCCGGTCATTGCACTGGAGCTGCACCACCCCTGACAATCGTATCCGTCTTGCGTCGGGTTTTCTTGAGTGCTCTGCTACTTGAGTACTCGATGGACGAGGACCCTTTTTGGCTCTTCTCGGTCCAGATGCCGATACGCTGATCAGCAAGACAGCGCACTCTCTTGTTCTTCACAGAGCTGATTTAGTGTAGAGTCCGCGTGCAAGGTGTAGGAGTGATCAGGTCGACGTGCTGTGAAGAGACAATAGGTACCTCACATTTACATCCAACACACCACCTCCGTGTAATCCGCCTGCTCGCCATTCCCATATCCCCTCAACACCGTTCTATCGACAGAACGGGTCGGCTACAGCGAGCACACCCGATATCCTCGTTGGAAACCCTAGAGCTTCTTGGCCTCTTCAGCCGCCTCGGTCGCAGCAACAGCGTCCGAGATGGACGTCAGCTGCGCGCCCGCCGGCACCGTCGCGCTCGCGGTCCGGTCCACCTCCACGTCGGCGGTGACCGTGTCCTTGGCCGACTCGGCGGCGTCCTCCAACTTGTCGCCGGCCTTCGATGCCGCGTCCCGCACCGAGTCGGCGGCATCCTCAATTTTGTCCCCAGCCGCGTCGGCAGCCCCCCGGGCCTTGGCCGCAAACTCATCCGCCTCGGCCTGAGCCTTGACGGCCACGGCCTCACCCGAGGCAGCCGCCTCCTCGGCGATCGCATCAGCCTTGGCATCGACCGTCCGCGCCTCGCCCGCCTTCTCCGCAGACTTGCGATCGGCGTGCGCGCCGACCTCATGCGCCTTGGCCTCGACCGTCTCGGCCGCCGACGCAATACCGTCAGCGGCGGCACTGACACCGCCCGCCACCTTGCTCAGGGCGGCCTTGGCCGCCGCGTTGACGCGCACCTTGGCCTCCTTGGCCTCGGGGGTGGACAGGTCAGCTGCGGCCTCTGACGGGCTGACCGCGTCGCCCAACAGCGCCGCTGCATGCGAGCCGCCGTGCACGCCCGAGCCAGCAGACACGTCCGCCACGGGGGGGGTGGGGGCGGAGTGCGTAGCGACGGGGCCGCCCAGGGCCGAGCCCACCACGGGCATCGTCGGGGTGGCCGTGTTAGTCGTCTTGGTCGCGGTGGTGGTGGTGGTGGGGGTCGTGGTCGTGGCGTCGGGGCGGGCGTCATCGACCGCATCCGCGGCCTTATGCAGCCCGGTAGAAATGCGGGCGCCAACGTCCGATGCCGCAGCGGCAACGTTGTCGCGCAGCTCGTGGGCCTTGGTTTCCATGCTGGTGTCCATATCTGCGATGAGAGACGGGGAGAGGTGAATGTGCTTGAGGGCTGTGGACTGGGATGACGACGGGCGTGCTGGTGAAGGGGGGCTGACAACGACGCGAGTGGTGGCGAACGTGACGGGTGCGGTGCGGCGACGGCGGCGTCTGAGGAAGCAGGTGTGACCGTGTCGTCCACGCGTCGGTTCGGTGGCAGCCCTGCAGGCGCGTCGTGGGATTGGCGTTGTCCCACGTGCTCCCCGAAGTTCGGACGTGTGTTCGGCGCCAGAACACACCCACTCGGCGGGCTGCTGCAAAACTGTGATCATGCACTTTGCATGCACGGCCAGAGTGGGGCCTTTTTCAAGAGTGCAGGTTCCCTTGTGGACCCCGTCGTGCAATCCACCAGTGAGCTGTCTCAGCTTCTTTTTGGCCGTCACGCACTTCGTTTGAGGTGTGCAGCCTGCCTGGATGATTGCCTCTCACGGTCTGCCAATCGCATGCCACCTTCTGGTGGCGGTCTGACAGATCAGGAAGCGTCGCCTGCCCTTTGTTACTAATACAGTGTCAGTGTAACGCATTCCCGGTCAAGATTCATATCCTTACCACTATAGAGGACAATTGACTGACCCGCAGTGACGCGTGGAGGATACGCATACACAACTTGTCGCCCAATCGCAGCGCCGCTCATGTGGGTGCCGCTGCAGCTCGCTCACCCGTCTGCCGCCGCGGGGGTGCTCTCGACCGGCCCCACGACCACCAAGACCGCCCCGTATCCCGCCCGGATCCCGCCCAGCCGAGGAGGTATGCACTCCCCCTGGTGCCAGCTAAAACTCGACGGCTGCCAGCTCCCGTACAGTCCCGTGATGAAGTGCACGCTGTGTCGCAGGGTGCGCCTGCGGGCGCTGCGTGTTCCAACAACTCTGTAGGTAGCACCTACAGCATGTCCCACACCATCAAGGTGGGGAACACCACACCAAAGTGTTGCGACCGGCGCAGCACCTCCCCTTTCTCGCATCCAGTCGGGAGCCGACCACAACACAAAGAGAACAAAGAAAAATGGGCTGCAGTTGTTCGTATTTTCACTTTGGAGGATACTGGGCATGTCTGTGTGCCCATGCCATGCACGGCATGTTTTCTGGGTCGGCTGTGTGTGCTGCCTTTGCTGCGAACCGTCTCCAAGCCCCCCCGACCGTCCCCCGCTCCCCACCGCGCGACCTAAATCCCGCCCACGCCCTCGCCCCCACCCCGTTCCCCCATCCGCCCCCGCCCTCGCACCAGCCCACGCGCAGCACTCAGTACGACGCGTACATGACGCTCCACACCCACTCCCGCACCGCCTCCACCCGCGTGTACATGTTGGGAAGCACCGGCGGGCACGGCGCCCCCCCCTCCACCAGCATCCAGTAGGAGGCGACGCCAAACAGCTCGCACAGGGTCTGCGCCTGCCACGCGTATCCCTTGAAGAGGGGCCCGCCCACGTCGCGCTCGCACAGCGTCACCGTCGCCGCCGCCGCGCCCCACGTGGGTGCACACCTGACCGGCGGGCACGACGCGAAGCGCGCATCCGGTCTGTACAGTGCTTGCACGCCGGTCGCTCACGCTCCAGCGCGGCTGCGAGCCACGCTGGAGCGTGAGCGACCCAGCGGCGGCCCCGTCGGCCGAGGTGGCGCCAAAGCCGGGCAATGTGGAAGCCGTCGGGCCGCGCAGCGCCGCCGCCCCCCTCCGACCGCCCCCACCCATTCACGCGGGCGGGCACGACGCCCGACGCGGCGGCGGACGCCGCCAACGGCGGGTCGGCCATCGTCAAAACCGCCACGTCGGTCAAACTGGCGGCCACGCCCCCAGGCTGGGTGCGCGTCGGCGACGGCGACAATCGCCTCGACGCCCGCAAAAGCGGTCCGCCCCCGCGGATGCGGAGGGGGTCCCCCCCCCCTCCACCCCGCAGCCGGCGCTCGTCAGCACGTGGCCGCCCCAGCCGACGAGGGAGCCGCCGCAGTCGTAGCCGCCGCCGTCGGCGCGTGTAGATTGGGTCGCCGCCGACGCA
>ENA-ORXT01004431-ORXT01004431.1-marine-metagenome-genome-assembly--contig:-NODE-4431-length-14488-cov-3.382902_pt1 | contig 14488 bp, 9 predicted proteins | sample MGYA00237868_ERZ511482 | MGnify/ENA metagenome assembly ERZ511482 | reverse complement strand
TTCCACATTAGTTTGATCAGCAGTACTCGAATGATGAACATTTTTTAAAATTCTTCTTGCAAAGGTATTGTCTTTTCTTGTTTGATAAGCCATAACTCCTTGAGCAGGGGCCGGAATAAATTCTTTTGGATTGAATTTAATAATTGCAAATTCTGATAAATCTAGTTCTAATCTTTCTAATCCTGCTGCGGCCAAAATAATGGCATCGTATTTTTCAGTTCGTAATTTATTAACTCTTGTGGGAACGTTTCCTCTTAAATCAACTAGTTGAAGATCTGGCCTGAATCCTAAAATTTGTCCTTTTCTACGACTTGAAGACGAACCAACAACTGCATTTTGCTTTAAATTTAGACCTTTCTCTATATCAACTGAAGATCCTTTTATCAACATCCAATCCGCTGGATTAGCTCTTTGTGAAATAGCAGTTATCACTAATTCTTCAGGATTATCAGTAGGCATATCTTTCATAGAATGAACAGCAACATCAATTTGAGCTTTGATTAAAGCTTCTTCTATTTCTTTGGTGAAGAATCCCTTACCTTCCATTTTATCAAAACCGACGTCTTGAATTTTATCTCCTTGGGTTTTAATGATTACTAATTCAGAGCTAACATTGATTTTATTTAGACTTGCTTGAAGAAAGTTTGCTTGCCAAAGTGCCAATTTACTTCCCCTTGTTCCGATTTTTAAATGCTTATTTTCCAATATTTTAGCCTACTTAAGTTTTGCAAATATATCTATTCCATGTTCAAATTCTATTGCATTGGTTAACATCATTCTTATTTCAAAGAGAATTTACCAATAATATGACCCAATTTTTACGATTCTTTAGATCACGATGCTAGAAATCGGCTTTCACTTTGTTACTGACATTAAGCTTAAATCGACATTATTTTTTAACTTTGTGCCATGCAAATTACAGCTGCAGACCTTTCAATTTTAGTTGAAGGGGTACTTGAGGGAGATCCTAATATAATTATTTCAGGTCCAAGTAGAATTGAAAATGGGGCTGAAGGGACTATTAGCTTTTTAGCTAATATGAAGTACGAGCCTTTTATTTATACCTCAAAAGCCTCCGCTTTTCTCGTAAATCATGACTTTCAACCAAGTCAGCAAATTGATGCAACCCTTATCAGAGTAAATGACGTCTATAAAACGATTACTTTTTTATTAGAAAAGTTTGATGAGCAGCATATTAAAGTTCGACTAAAGCCTAAGTCCCAAGAGGATTACACCCGCAATATACGACTCTACATAAAGCCGAATTTAGGTCACATGCTTGTCCACCAAGTGTCCCGCCAAGATGTTGCCCGGTTGCATCACTCCCTTAAGGACAAGCCTTACGTCGGTAATCGCGTGCTGTCTGTGCTCTCGAAGTTTTTCAACTGGTGTGAAAAGTTTGGCTACCGTGAAGAAGGTAAAAATCCTTGCCGGTTTATCGATAAATACAAAGAGAAAAAACGACAACGCTTCTTATCCAGCACTGAACAAGACCGTTTGAGTGCAGCCCTCGATGAAGCAAGCAATGATGGTGTAATTTCTGAATATGCGATCTTTGCCATCAGGTTACTTAGTTTGACTGGAGCTCGGCTTGGAGAAATACTAAAGTTAAAATGGGAATACATAAATTGGGAGACAGGCACACTTGATTTACCGGACTCCAAAACAGGTCAAAAAAGCGTTTACCTAAATGAGCCCGCAAAAGAGATTCTGCGAACAATTACCCGTCAGGTTGATAATCCATATGTCATTTGCGGAGCTAAACATGGTGAGCATATCGTCAATTTACAAAAATCATGGCGGCGTATCAGAGCATCAGCCGACTTGAATGATGTTCGGTTGCATGACCTCCGTCATACTTTTGCAAGCATCGCAGTTTCGGGTGGTATGACCCTACCATTGATTGGAGCTTTACTGGGGCACTCTCAGCCTAGAACCACAGCTAGATATGCCCATCTTGCTGCGGGCCCGTTAAGGGAGGCCGTTGAGAAGATTGGTCGTGAAGTTGATCGCTCTAAGAGTTAGTTGAGTAACCGACAGAGAACGCAGGCGTATATTCACTGACGCTAAATATTTGGAAATTTTGGATGAAGGCACTGATCCGCTATAAATAGCGTATCAGCTTTTAGAAGAGTTTGTTAGTCAGATATACAAGTGTATTTCTTCATTCATTACAATTCTGATTGCGAAAGGAAAGACTACTCTTTAGATTGTCGTAAGAGTGGCTGCCAAACAATGTGGCCTGCTGAACCATAGGGCTGTGAAAATTGATGAAGCTTATTAACAATACGACTGATTTATTGGGTGATGACATCAAAGCTCAGTTGAAATCAGGGTCAAAGCTCAAAATTGCGGCGTCATGTTTTTCTATTTATGCATATGAGGCTCTCAAGAAAGAGCTCGCTAATGTCGATACGTTGGAATTTATTTTCACGGAGCCAACCTTTGTTCCTAATCAACATTCCGATCAGTTGAAGAAAGAGCGCCGTGAGTTCGAAATTCCAAAGTTAGATCGTGAACGAAAGTTCTTTGGAACTGATTTTGAGTTAAGTTTAAGAAACCGATTAACTCAGCGCGCCATTGCAAAAGAATGTGCAGATTGGATACGCAAAAAGGCAAAGTTTAAGTCAAACCGGGGAGCAATCCCAATGCAACAGTTTGCTTGTGTAGAAACTAAAAAGTCGAATGCGCTATATACCCCCTTACATGGATTTACGGCTGTTGATCTTGGATATCAGCAAGGCAACGCTGTTTCCAATTTTGTCAACAAGCTCGATGATACTGGCATGACGAACTCGTACATGGAGCTGTTTGAGCAGATATGGACTGACAAAGAGAAACTTGAGGACGTTACTGAAACTCTGTGTGATCATATTACAGCAGTTTACGATGAAAACTCGCCGGAACGTATTTACTTCATTATGCTTTATAACATCTTCAATGAATTCCTAGAGGACTTAAATGAAGACGTCTTGCCAAACGATCTCACTGGATACCAAGATACAGCAATTTGGAATACTTTATATCAGTTTCAAAAAGATGCTGCGACAGGACTTATCAATAAGCTTGAAACCTACAATGGGTGCATTCTAGCGGATAGTGTTGGCTTGGGAAAGACATTCACGGCAATAGCAGTCATCAAATATTACGAATTACGAAATAAATCAGTTTTAGTCCTCGCGCCTAAGAAATTAGCGGATAATTGGCTGACATATAACCGCAACCTCAAGACTAATATTCTTGCAGATGACCGCCTCAACTATGATGTTCTATGTCATACCGACCTACAAAGAACGAGTGGTGAGAGTTTTGGGACTCCTCTCAATCAAATTAACTGGGGCAATTACGATCTAGTCGTAATCGACGAGTCACATAACTTTAGAAATAGTGAGATCTTTGAGGGAAAAGAGACACGCTATCAAAAGCTCATGAACGATGTCGTTCGCGCGGGCGTTAAAACGAAAGTGCTTATGCTTTCGGCAACACCAGTAAACAATCGTTTCAACGATCTGAAAAGCCAGTTGGCGTTGGCATATGAAGGCGAGTCAGAGACGCTTCGTGTAAAGCTCAAAATTTCTAAGAGTGTTGAGGATGTCTTCAAAAGGGCTCAGGCTGTTTTCAATGTGTGGTCTAAATTACCGACGGAAGAACGGACAGCAAGTGCAATTCTCGATGCGCTCGACTTTGATTTTTTCGAACTTCTGGACAGCGTCACCATTGCTCGATCCAGAAAACACATAACCAGCTATTATGATGTGTCTGAAATTGGTAATTTCCCAAACCGCTTAAAGCCTATTTCTCATAGATGTAAGTTATCAGACTTACCTGGTGTTCCAAGTTTCAACGAAATTTATGGTGATCTAACTCGCTTAAAACTCGGCGTATACGCGCCCTTGGCTTACGTCTTGCCCAGCCGTCTCAAAAAATATGAAGAGATGTACGATAAAGAGATCGCGGGCGGAAACAGTCGGTTCAAGCAAAGTGACCGTGAGTTTGCTTTGCAGGGTTTGATGACCACAAACCTGCTCAAGCGCCTTGAAAGCTCGGTGCAGGCATTCAGGCTTACACTGTCAAAGCTCAAGTCCAATCACGAAAACACACTGAGCAAGATTGGAAAATTTGAGCGGTCTGGTGTTGATGCAGGATTTGATGATCAGACTGAAGCGCTGGCTAATGCAGACGAAGACGATATGGACTTGCCGAACATAGACGATCAGACAATTGGCGGTAAGACCAAGATAAACCTCGCTGATATGGATCTGCCCTCTTGGAAGCATGACCTAAGTGCTGACCTGGTGATTATCAGTGCGCTTTTGGCTGAAATGGAAAAAATCAATCCGCAAGACGATTTCAAACTTCAGCACATAATAACGCAAATAGATAAGAAGATTGAAACACCTATAAATGCGGGCAATCATAAAGCTCTTATCTTCACGGCCTTTTCCGACACGGCTGAGTACCTTTACAAACATATTTCTGCCCATGTGAAGGCAATACACGATTTGGATACGGCCTGCGTTTCGGGTTCGGCAAAACAAAGCACATTGTCAAAACACTATGACTTCCAATCAATCCTTAGTTTGTTTTCTCCAGTGTCCAAAAACAAAGATAAAATCTTAGAAAATGAAACTTCTGAAATTGATATTCTCATCGGTACGGATTGCATCTCCGAGGGACAGAATCTTCAGGACTGCGATATTGTTATGAACTACGATATCCACTGGAATCCGGTGCGTATTATTCAGCGTTTTGGCCGTGTTGACCGAATTGGCTCCACAAATGCAAATATCCAGCTTGTCAATTATTGGCCTGACATATCACTTGATGAATATATCAATCTGAAAGAGCGGGTCGAGAGCCGTATGGTCATTGCAGACGTTACAGCCACAGGTGATGATAATGTTTTATCGGCCAAAGCCAACGATATGTCTTACCGCAAAGACCAGCTTCGCCGTATGCAAGAAGAGGTCATCGAGATGGAGGATGTGAAAGCGGGCATTTCAATCACAGACCTCGGTCTAAATGATTTCCGTATGGACCTCGTCAATTATATGGATGACGGCGGCGGTGTCAAAAATATGCCGAATGGCCTTCATGCGATTATTCCTGCCAATGCGCAGAAAGGCTTAAAGCCCGGCGTGATTTTCACATTGCGTAATGTAAAGGCGGGAGAGCAAATCAACCAAAGCAACCGGCTTCACCCTTTCTACCTTGCTTATGTCGGCATGGATGGTGAAGTTGTTGTCACCCACACCAAAGTTAAAGCACTTCTGGATATGGTGCGAAGCGCCTGTAAGGGACAGAACGCGCCTCTAAAAGAGCTATGTAACGCGTTTAACACAGAGACCGATGACGGCCGAGAAATGGACGCATACTCTTCCCTTTTGGGCGACGCCATTCATTCCATGATCAAGGTACAGGAAGATGGAGATATCGATAGCCTGTTTTCCCGAGATTATACAACAAGCGGTGATGTCATAAAAAAAACGTCGGCATTGCTGGATCAAATTTCGGGTCTGGATGATTTCGAGTTAATTGCATTCTTGGTGGTGCGATGAGCGCGTTTTATGCTTACCCTATATCCTGTGCATTTGGCCGTGTTGTTTCAAAAGCAAAGCTCTTTGGTGCCGCGAAAGCCAGCCACGCCTTAAAAGAAAAATTCGCACAGCAAGTCTCTCAAATTCGTTGGGCCTATAAACTCTACCCGGAGGGTTTGAACTTAGCGGCAAGTACCGCCGTCCCTGAAATACAGATTTTTACGATAGCACTGAAAACACCAGATATAGATTTGGTTGTTTTATCCCATATCGACAAAGCTATATCTTACCCCATAATTTTTGAAATTAGCTATGAGGGCCGTGTAAAGGTCATGGCGGCATATAAACGTCCTCCTGAGACGGCACGAGGCAATTGGGTGTGCAGTGACTATTTTGAGACGGATTGGCACGAAAGCGATAGTGGCTTAGAGAACCTTCGGGCCCAGTTGCCTGTCGCATTAAGCCTTGAGAGCCTTTATGGTCAGCTTATTCGAGCTCTCATGCCTTACGCGGCAAGAGAGGGGGAAACCCTTCAAATGCACGCTGAGCGTATTATGGCGATTAAAAGCCAAGCAAAAAAGTGCCTGCGTCTCGAAACAAAAGTCTCTAAAGAGAAGCAATTCAATCGGCGTCTAGAAATAAATCAAGAATTGAATGAAGCCAATTACAGACTAGATTGTTTGAAAATAAACGACTCAAGTTATAAAGAATAATAGTTTGAACAACCTCGCTTTGTTCTTTAAGCCAGCGTGCCAAAAGTGGTATTGTTCTTTGTAAGCTTCCCCCAGCTCCACCGCCACCTTTCTGAGTACCTCCCCACTTCCCACCTAAGTTTCCAAATAGAAATTCAATGCTGAATCCCTCATGTTTTAGCTTTCTATTTTTCTGCAAAAAATGACTAAATAACTTCAGGGTTTTTTGGGAAACTGATGGAAAATCAGGATATTGTGTTTCAGGCTTATTCAAGTAAGATTCACAATGTTCGATGAATTTTTTATTTTCTTCAAAAAAGCGAAAGCAAGCAAAAAAACTTTGTTTTGCATGCCCAGACCGGCTTTGATAACCGTTAAAATGTTTGACTAAAGTTTTGGCTCCGAGAAGTTTTTTGTTGCTAGATAGCCAAGTTAAAAATATTTTTAAGTCCGGGTCCTGCGAAAATGGGTTCTCACTGATAAATTCAAATGATTGATCAAGTTCGTCTTGAGCTTCAGAAAAGTCTTCTTCCTTAGTGTTCGTGCTCAACTTTAGAGCTTTAGAATCAATTACCCATTTCTCAAATTCATTTATTGAAACTTTTTGACTATAATTGACTATGTCATTTTTGATTGTTTTTACGGACTTTTGGCGGTTTTACCTTTGAATAAATAAGCCATTTCACGGTTTTTAGTCAGCCCACCATGGGTCAGGTTAAGTGACCCCATAATTGAAACTTTCCGATCAAAAATGTAACATTTTGCGTGGAGTCGCTGATTGACCCATATTTTCGGGCAGCATTCGCCTTTATGTCGAGATAAAATAAAATTAAGAACTGTTTCGGGTGCGTAAGCACCAAACACGCAATCACGTACACTCAATTTTGTTACTAATTTTAACTTAGAAATATCGTTCAAATTTAAATCTATGGTTTCGATTCCAGTGGCGCTGATATAAGGTGAAACGACAATCAACTCTTGTTCGGTAGACTTGAGCACATTTTCGAAAACCTTCTTTCTATCAATATTTGGAATAAATCCTTGAGTAACGAGCATAAAATTCCTTCCGTGAAAGATTGTATTTCGAGAGTAACATCTAAGCTGTAAAGTGCCAAGAAATTCACCTATTACCCTGCTGTTAAGTTTGGTGATTGGCCAAACACACAAAATGCACTAGCAATAATGAAACCATTATTCGGATGAGTCGACTATGACAGATCACAAGCTAAATTTAACCTCAAGAAACCTGGTTTCAGAAAATATCAGTAAATTGGCTGATGTTTTCCCTGATACAATCACGGAGTCGATGGATTCAAAGGGGCGTGTAAAGTCTAGTGTAGATTTTGATTTACTTCGGCAAGCGCTTGAAGACGAAATAATAGAGGGACCAAAAGAGAGGTATCATTTAAACTGGCCAGGTAAGCGGAAAGCTATATTGGAATCCAACAGTCCAATAACTAATACTCTTCGTCCAAATCGAGATGAAAGTGTGGGGTTTGATTCCACAAAAAACTTATTCATTGAAGGAGACAATTTAGAGGCGTTAAAGCTCTTGCAAGAGAACTACCTTGGTAAAGTGAAAATGATTTACATTGATCCTCCATATAATACTGGGCGAAACCTAATATATAGAAACGATTTTTCAGAATCACGGAGTGATTACCAAGAGCGTTCAGGGCAATATGATGAAGAGTTGGGTAAGCTAACATCAAATCTGGAATCGAATGGGCGTTTTCATTCAGATTGGCTTTCGATGATTTTTCCTAGACTTCGTTTAGCAAAAAATTTGCTGTCCGAAGATGGTGTTTTAGTAATTACTATTGATGAGAATGAGCAACCTACCTTAGCGATGTTGCTAGAGGAAGTCTTTGGAGGTGGACAATTTGAAATAACTTGTGTTTCGGTCACACATAACCCTCGCGGCATCCAAGGAAAAAACTTTTCCTATAACCATGAGTATGCTTTTTTCGTACATCGGGGAGACATTAAATCTATTTGCAACCGTAAAATTGCCGAAAATGATGTGAAATGGGCTCAATTCAGGAATTGGGGAGGTGAGTCAGAGCGAACAGATGCAAAAAATTGCTTTTATCCAGTCATTGTCGAGAACGGAAATATTGTCGGATTCGGGGATGTATCAAAAGACGATTATCACCCTAACCAAACCGAGGTAATTGACGGCCAAACACAAGTTTTTCCTATAGACAAAAATGGTGTGGAAAGAAAGTGGCGGTACGCTAGGCAATCAGCTGAAGACGTAATGCATATGCTTCGTGCTCGTAAAACAGATTATGGTTATGAAATAGAACTAGGTAAAACATTTGGTTTATTCAAAACAGTTTGGACTGATACGCGGTACGACTCGAACGAGTATGGCACTAAAATTGTTAATTCACTAATAGATGGTTCGGGCTTTACTTTCCCTAAAAGCCTTTGGGCTGTTTATGATTCAGTTTTCGCGGGAGCAGGCGAAAGTAAAGATGCAATTGTATTAGATTTTTTTGCAGGGTCAGCAACTACTGCTCATGCTGTTATGGAATTGAATAAGGATGATGGAGGAACTCGTAAGTTTATTATGGTGCAGTATCCAGAGCAATGTGATGAAAAAAGCCTTCCTTATCGTTCGGGTTTCAAGACTATCGCCGAAATTTCCAAAGAACGTATCCGGCGAGCCGGAGAAAAAATTCTTGAGGAAAATCCTAACCAAGTTGGCAAATTGGACGTAGGTTTCCGTGTGTTGAAAATTGATAGTTCTAATATGAATGATGTTTATTATTCTCCTTCAGAGCTGGCCCAAACAAGCCTGCTCGATACGGTAGAGCATATCAAAACTGACCGTACTTCTGAGGACTTACTCTTCCAAGTTATGTTGGATTGGGGAGTGGATTTGTCTCTACCTATCACTAGAGATTCCATTGAGGGTAAATCAGTTTATTGGGTTGGCGAAAATGACTTGGTCGCGTGTTTTGATATGAACCTATCAGAAGGCCTTGTGAAGGCGATGGCGGCCAAGAAGCCACTGCGCGCAGTCTTTCGCGACGATGGTTTTGGAACAGATGATATGAAAATCAATGCTGGGCAATTGTTCAAACAAATGACGGATGGTCATACTGATATGAAGGTCGTCTAATGACGCTCCAAATCTTCAAACATATGGCCTATCAGGCAGAGGCTGTGGCAGCAGTCGTGGAATGTTTCAAAGATCAACCGCGCCGCAGTGGTTTTCGCTATCGTCTTGACCCTGGTGTTATCAAAAAGGACGACCGGATAAAGCAGGACTATGAGCTTGAGGCTTACCGGAATGAAGAGCTGGCCTTGCTGCCAGCCGAAATTCTCAAGAATATCAATGCGGTTCAAAAGAAAGCTATGGCTAAGAATGCTGCCGTTAAGATGGAAACCACCTTACGGGATGCTTATGGCAAAGACTGGTTTGATGGAGGCAAGATAACGACGGCAAAAGTGTGCCCTTACAATCTCGATGTTGAGATGGAAACAGGCACAGGCAAAACCTATGTTTATATCAAAACGATGTTTGAGCTTAACAAACAATATGGCTGGAGTAAATTCATCGTCATGGTGCCCAGTATCGCGATCCGCGAAGGCGTGTACAAAACGTTTCAGGACACGGCAGACCATTTTAAAGCAGATTATAATACCAAGGCGAATGTCTTCATTTATAATTCTAAATATTTGGACAAACTGGAAAGCTTCTCGTCTAATGCCGGTATAGAAATCATGATAATCAACACCCAAGCCTTTAACGCTACGGGTAAAGATGCGCGCCGAATTTCTATGGAACTGGATGAGTTTCAATCCAGAAGGCCTATCGACGTAATCGCCGCCAACCGTCCCATCTTGATTTTAGATGAGCCGCAAAAGATGGAAGGTAAGAAAACGCTTGAGAGCTTGACCAAGTTCAATCCGCTTTTCACGCTGCGCTACTCAGCCACGCACAAAACAGTCCATAATTTAGTTCATCGTTTGGATGCGCTTGATGCCTATAACAATAAGCTTGTCAAAAAAATTGCTGTGCGCGGCATTAGCGTTCGCAACCTACCGGGGACCAGCGATTATCTATACGCAGAACAAATTCGTGTCTCTCCGTCAAAGCCCCCTCAAGTTCGTTTAGGTATAGAGCACAAAACGGCATCCGGGACGATTAAGCGCAAAACAATCTGGGCGGATAAGGGATTAAACTTATTAGGCGCCTCGGGTGGCGTCGCGGCATATGATGGCTATGTTATTTCAGACATAGATGCCAACCTCAATGAAGTGCAATTCACGTCAAAACCGTCTATCCGCATTGGGCATGTCCACGGAGATATTACGGAACAACGCTTCGCCGCATTCAAATCCGCGAAACTATCAAAGCCCATTTGGAAAAAGAGAAGCGCCTGTTCGGTCAGGACATCAAAGTGCTTTCGCTTTTCTTTATCGATACTGTCTCGAAATACCGTCTTTATACGGATGATGGTCCAAAAGGCGGCAAATATGCTGACATGTTTGAAGAAGAATATAACCGCGCCGTTGGCGAACTCGGAACCTTAGATGATGCAGAGTACCTAAAATACCTTGGACGTGATGATGCTTCGAAAATCCATCAGGGATATTTTTCGATGGATAAAAAAGGACGCATGAAAGATCCAAAAGAAACAGCGCGCGGTGAGTTCGCAGGTCAAGCCAACGGCGAGGACTCTGTTGATGCTTACGACCTGATCCTAAAAGATAAAGGCCGCCTGCTTTCGATTGAAGAACCTGTCCGATTTATCTTCTCTCATTCTGCCTTGCGCGAAGGCTGGGACAATCCAAATGTCTTTCAAATCTGCACCTTGAAGAAAAGCAATAATGACATCTCGCGGCGTCAGGAAGTTGGCCGAGGCTTACGGATATGCGTCAATGCTAATGGTGACCGTATGGACGACCCGGCGACGGTGCATGCAATCAATGTTCTGACCGTTGTTGCGAGTGAAAGCTATGAGGACTTTGTCGATGCCTTCCAGAAAGAGACACGCGATAGCTTGAAGGCGCGCCCGAAAAAAGCTGATGAAGCTTATTTCACAGGGAAAATATTTGAAATAGAGGGAGCAGATAACGTTCTTGTCACGGAAGTGATGGCCAAAGCGCTTTATCGATATCTGCTTAAGAATGACTACACTGATGACAGTGATCATATTACTGAAGCCTATCATACAGCGAAGAATGATGGTGAACTGGCTTCATTACCTGAGGCGTTCGTGCCTTACAGTGACCAAGTGTTTGCCTTGATTGATAGCGTTTTGTCGGATGGTGGGCTTCCGGAAATCGACAATGATTTGGCAAAGCTTGAAAATCACCTAAATGAAAATAATTTTGCTAAAAAGGAATTTCAAACGCTTTGGAAATCTATCAATCGCAAAGCCGTATATCTGGTCGATTTTGATACGGAAGAATTGATCGCAAAATGTGTGAAAGCCATTGATAAAGATGTTCGCGTCTCGCCTTTGAAATACGCCGTAAAAGGCGGCGAGCAGAATGAAAAGATTAGCGCCGACGATCTGCAAAGCGGCGATAGCTTTGGCCAAGAAGTCCGTGAAGATCAATTAGTGTTTGATCATGGTAGCGGCGGCTCAGCTATTCGTTACGACTTAATAGGCATGGTCGCTAAAGAAACGGATTTGACACGCAATACCGTTGGTAAAATTTTACAAGGTATAAATATTGCCGTCTTCAGCACTTACAAAACGAACCCGGAAATGTTCATCTCTGAAGTGTCCAAGGCGATAACCGATGAAAAAGCAACCGCCGTCGTTGAGCATATCAGTTATAACTTACTGGATGAAACATTTGGGGATGCGGATATCTTCACCAAGTCTGTATCTCTTCCAGATGGATTAAAGCGCGCGAGAGAAGCCACGAAGCACGTCTATGATTATGTAGTAAGCGATTCAAAGGTTGAGCGCGAATTTTCTGGTAACCTTGATGCCAGTAGTGACGTCATTGTTTATGCGAAATTACCAGGAGGGTTTTACATTCCAACACCTGTAGGGAATTACAATCCCGATTGGGCAATTGCGTTTGAGGAAAACAGCGTGAAGCACATATACTTCGTTGCAGAGACCAAAGGCACTATGCGGTCTATGGAACTTCGCGGGAAAGAGGTCGGTAAGATTGAATGCGCACGTCAGTTCTTTAAAAAAATGCAGTCCCCAAATGTGAAATATGATATGGTTGATAGCTATGACAGTTTAATCGATTTGGTGAGCTAAAGAGTCTTAGGATTTCCAATACGCATTGTCATAGCTAGGGGCATTTTATTTGAATGCTTAATTATCATTGTGGCGACCCAATTAATGTCCAGAAGTTCCGTGTTTTCTGTTTTCACCTCTGGATGTTCAGGGAGTAAAACCGCCGCGTAACGACGGATATCTATACCGTCCAAATCGGGCAATTGGGGCGCTATATCCGAGTAAAACTTAGCTTGCATAATTCCCGTAACATTGCCGTTCTCATCACTACCTAAACCGTCAATTCCGCCGTCCCCAGGGCCTCCTGTTTGATGCCAAATTTCAGTAGGGTGCTTAAGCTGCAACAATGAGACGACTAAATGCTCGAAAGAGTTAGCTGTAAGGTTTTCAATGAGACGGTTCTTAACGTCAGAGGGGTTCGTAGTCCATTTCAAAGGCGGAAGGACGTTACCTTCATAAATGTCAGCCAAACTCTTAAAGGCCGTTACGCTCTCATCTAACGGGTGGTCCTTAAAGACGCCAAAAGTAGTGCGACCAAATAAAGATCGCCTTAGCCAAGCTGGGAGTTTTGACAAATCTACTTTCTTATACGCCTCAACCTTCCAACCTTGACAAACATCAGCAATGTGTTGATTTTTTGAATCATCAATGTCTAACTTTTGTTCCGCGCGAAGGTTTAAATAAGCTTTAGCCCACTGGGGATTGTCGATGATTCTGAAATCACTAATTACCTTGCCTAAATAAACTGCTCCCTCTTCAGGCCGTGGTATGACAACGATTGAGCCTTTGGTAACTCGTTTAGCAAAATTCCTATTTTTATTAAATTGTTGAGATTTAAAACCTGTCTCTTTTTTGTGTCTTTCGATTTGTTCTTCCCAATCGTCATCATTCATTGGGTTTGCCAGACAGCCTGCTAGAGCTGTCGGGTCATAGGGAATGTTTGAACCATTTTCGCGCTTCCGTTTGAGCGGATATCCAATGAATACATAATTTGATTCTCGAAAAATCTTTATCGCATTTGCATGTTGAGGTTTGGCTCGGCAATAAAATGCAATAGGCTTTTTCATGAAGACTCTTTTAAACAACTTGTGCGGGTTGTGTATTCGTAACAAGTCGTGTTGAATGTGTCTATGTATCTATCCTCTGGTCAACTTGTCTTCTCTCCATCCGACCTGATTACCTTCATGGAGTCAGAATATGCGTCTGCGATGGAGCGGTTAAAGCTTGAAGACGCCTCAATCGCTGATTTGATGGACGTGGAGGATGTGGTTCTCGCTAGCCTGCAAAAGAAAGGCTATGCGCATGAGGATGCGTTTACTGAGCGTCTGAAAACGCTGGGCAAGGATGTCTTGGAGACTAAGCGGGCCACGCCGCAGCAAACCTTTGACGCGACCTTGGAGGCCATGAAAGCCGGGCAAGAGATTATTACGCAAGGTTATCTGTCTCTGGGCGAGTTTGGCGGTTTTACTGATTACCTAGTCCGGGTGCCTGGGGCATCTAATTTTGGCGACTATCACTATGAGGTTTGGGACACGAAGCTCTCCAAGAAGCTGAAACCTTATTTCGCGGTCCAGCTTTGCAGCTATATTGAAATGCTGGAAGCCATTCAGGGCGTAAGGCCAAAGCAGATGGTTGTTGTGTTAGGCGATGATACTGAAGCGCGGCTCAATGTTGACAATTATTTTGCCTATTATCAAAATCTAAAATCAGCTTTCCTGGCGTTTCATGCGGCGCCTCCGTTAGGTTTGCCTGGCCCGAATGTAAGTAAGAGCTATGGCCGCTGGAGTGATCTGGCTCATGGGCAGCTTGTTGAACTCGATCATCTCTCGCTTATCGCCAATGTGTCTCGTTCCCAAGTCAAGAACTTGGAGAAAGCGGGCATTATGACAATGCAGGCTTTGGCAGATAGCGCACTTACCAATATACCTAATATGAGCGCTGATATCTTTGCGCGCGCAAAAGCGCAGGCCAAGTTACAAATAGCATCGAGAGGTAAGGAGAAACCTGATTATATTATCCTGCCACATGAAGCAGG
>ENA-ORXT01004430-ORXT01004430.1-marine-metagenome-genome-assembly--contig:-NODE-4430-length-14492-cov-116.390912_pt1 | contig 14492 bp, 12 predicted proteins | sample MGYA00237868_ERZ511482 | MGnify/ENA metagenome assembly ERZ511482 | reverse complement strand
ATCGATCTGTGCTTCGTTTTTAATCTGTCGCTCCTCTAATTTAGTAACTTGATATTTTGATTCTAAGTCTAAAATGGATTTAGACTTCTCGGCATCAAAAATTGAATCTGACCAAGCTTTATATTGTTTATGAAAAAGTAAAGATTGCTTATGATCTTTTCGGTTTTCATGCGCTAAGGATAATTGAAGATAGCACTTAGCTTTATGCTCTTTACTCTCAGCTTTATTGGCTTGTTCCAGTCCTATGCTACCATATTTGACAGCTTCATCATATCTTCCAAGTCTGTTATATAATCCAGAAAGTTCAGCATTCGTATTCATTAGCAAATCCTGTACTCCTATAGTATGATAAATTTCGGATGCCTTCAGCAATCTCTCTTCCGCTTTTAGCAAATCATTTTCCAAAATATGGATTCTACCTAATTCTTCATACAATGCACCAAGGACATGATTATGAGATACTTCTTTTGCTAGCCTAATTCCATCTTCAAGGTTTGATCTTGCTCCCGCTAAGTCACCTTCTATACTTTGTATCGTCCCATAGCCCCAACTCCATGCGAGTTTATGTGTGTCATCTTTATATATCTTGGTCATTTCAGCTAAGCGCATAAAGTATTTTTTAGCTTCTTCATAATTCTCATCCTCGATTAAAATAAAACCCACATTGCTGAGCATCATACCAACAGCTTGTGTATCTTGTATTGCTTCAGCAGCCTCAAGTCCTTCTATCATGTAGAGCATTGCCTTTTCATTTTCTGTTATCGCATTGTATAAGCCGCCTAAAATTGTTGAAACTTTAACGATACAAAGTTGACAATCAATCGAATCCGCAATATCTCTGGCCCTATCAGCATAAGCGATACCATCGCGCGGGGTACCGCTAAGCATATAGCTAGCGGCTACATAAGTAAGTCCCATAGACTCACCTTTTTTATAATGAAGCTTTTCAGACAAAATGACTGCTTCTTTTGCTATCAGACTAGATCGATCAATATCCTGCTTCTGTAGAGCATAAGCTAATTCTAATAAAACATTGACCTGATGTGTATCTTGACTTCCATTCTCTATAAGAAAATAAAGACTATCAATAGCAGGTGTCTGTGCATCCGTAAAGGAAAATAAAAAGAAAAATATTATAATGAAAAATGACCTCACAATCAATATGATTATAAACAAATAGATCTCCGAAAATTGAATGTGCAAGCAGCTGATGTATTATTTCAAATATAGACTTATCTCATTCATCTTCCAAGTTATATTCAGGAATTTTACTCCAATCTGATGGTAACTTCAACTTATCACTATAGCCAAATTCGTCAATGAGCTTTCTATAAATCTGTTCTTTTCTAAGTAATCCATTTGAGAAAGCCGCCTGTACTCTAGACCGATCCTTTTTGTAATTATAATTTTGACCATCACTATCTACGACATAATATAAATTAAACCAGCCTCTCTGTTTTGCAGGCTTAGGTTTCAGTCCACTGTTATGTCTTTTGAATTTATCCATTAAAATCTGACCAGCATTCACCTGTAGGTAGTACAGCTGTACATTATCAGTCGAGTGATGTCCGCTCATAGTGAAGTTAGCTGCATTACTTTGTATAAACATCGTCGGTATGTATACGCTCTTCCCTTTGATCTCCAGATAATTATCCAGTTCTATGAATTTTACTTTGTCTAAATCCTTGACGTTGACAAAAGATGAAAATTGTTTTAATATATCTAAACCAACTAATTCGCCATCCTTTACATTTAGAGAGATAAGTCCTCGTGATTTATCGGATTGAATATTCCAGTCTTTATCCCAGTAAAAGTGATAAAGTCCTAAAGAATTAACCATCCCCTTAATATTCTGATCTGTGATAAAAGACTGTCCAAAATTTTCACTTTGCCTGAGACACTCCGAGAAATTTACATCTTCAATATCCGTTTTAGTCGCATAGTGGTATAGTCCATTCTCATAAGTCATAAGCCCTTCAGAACTTACTGCTCCATCAAATGCATCGGAGATTGTGGCTATCTGAATTCCTTTTCCCTTTGATGATATATCCGCAACCAAACTTTCTAAGAGGACTTCGCCATACATAGCTTTGTCCACATTTATATCAATATCAAAGAGATGATGAGTCAGAGGCTCTGCAGCACTCGTATCAGCAGATGAAAAGTAAGTGAGTAGGCTGTCTATGACTAATCGTTCGCTTTTCAGCTCAAGCTGGAAATACGGTTCCGATTCCTTTGTGTTAAACCGACCGTTCAATAAGAGATCAGAATCACTAAACGAGATGGCTACATTGTCAAATAATATTTGACTCCCTTCAGAATGAAAATGACCATCCTGCATTGTCACCCAAGGCTTGTCGGATAATCTGAATTGTAGTTTTTCTGCTGTAGCTGATACCTCTATATATTCCAATAAATTTTGCTTTGGCTGATCTAAAGCAAAATCAGTAAGTATGAATCGATCTATATTTATCACACCTTTTGCATCAGTTATGGAGCTGTTACTTATAAATGGATGTATTGATTTTACAGGTAGTGCCCCTTTTACTTCTAAGGCATTAATTCTTTGTTTTAATAAATTAATATCTGCCGTTCCTTCTACAGGCTTTCCATCGATTTTGCCTGAAAGATTCTTCACCTTAAGCACCTTTTCGCTGCCTGTGATGGACATAGCTATTGCTTTTACATTTACTTCATGATCACCTCCATCTCTATATAATATGCTTCCTTTATTAACACTGATATTATAATCTAAGGCATCTATGTCATCCATATGTATCTGACTCACTGCAGTTCCTTTCATACTGATCTGTCCATACTTAGACTCATCTAAATGTTTAAATATTGGATTTAGCTTTTTCAGTGGAAAGTCTTTCACTTTAATTAAAATATCTCTCTGAGAATTAATGGTATTGAAACTTCCGTTTATATCTATTCCATTATCAAAAACACATTTCTTAATATCAAGCAGTTTCGATTCTATACCATAGTTTAATGTAAGGCTGACCCTGTCTTCATAAGCAATGGTCTGCACTTTATTATCTCGTGTGACCGTCTCTAGTGAAATACGGCCATCTGTCTCAATTTTTAGTTCATCCCCAGTTTGTAGCAGCTTCATGGTCGCCTCAGTCATCAAGAGATCATATTGCTCTCTCGGAGTGCCTCTATCGATTAGAATTTTAAAATTTTCAATAGTGATATTCTCAATATCTATCATAGTGGTTCTTCCTGATCCTTCTTCATCGGACATTATCATATCCTCTACATTCCAGCTTTGGTTCCGCTCAGTCAGCCTGACAGATCCATTTTTGATGAGCAAGTGAGAGATGCTTGGCTTAGAAAAGATAGCTTGAAACATGTTAAGCTCCGCCTGAAATTCTTCAAGGTTGATCGCCTCATTATAATCTAAATCATATAGTCTCGGTTGTATCAAATCTAAGGTGATCGATGGAAAACTGCTAAAATAGTCCAACTGAGCATCCTCATACGAAAGCTGATTATTAGTCAGTGATAAAAGCTGATCGAGTGCGGCTCTTTCTATTCTACTCTGAAAAAGATATGAAAGACAGATCAAGATCACGACGGCGATCAGTAAGATCGTCAAGGGCCAGAGAATGATAACTTTCAGCAGTTTGTACATATGGTATATATAAGACGATGAAGAACGACTAAAGCATACATCGGACAGTGCATTAATCGAAGTGTGGATCTACCGGTGTTTAGAACATAAGAGGATTTTCTAAGCTTGAAAAGACTATATACTTCTGATTATCAAGTACTTATATCAAATTTGAAATAAACTATCGTCCCTTTTCCATCAATATTTAATTCGGCAGTTCTGTCATTTGCCGAGATAATCCTTGCTTTCGTCGACTAAAAGTGCCTTCAATGTGACTTTCCCACATCTTTACATTGTAATTAATTAGAAAACGATAAAAACTAATAATATGAATACTCCAACTGTACAAAACATAGTCTACGAATACAGATACTCAATGATCAATATGAACAGAGAGGAAGTCCCTCAAATGTCAAAGCTTAATCTATTGAGATCTAAACTTCCAGTAAATGAGCACAAGTCATGTATCATAGATGATACTTTCGGTAGAGCAGGTGCGATCATAGCAATAGGCATGATCACATATGCGCTAAGCCTATTATTCTAATAATAATCTGAAGGGACGAAGGTCCCGACAATAAAATTCCGTAAAGGTTTTTTAATATTCTTTCTGTTAAGCCCCGCTGGTTACGGGGCTTTTTTTAGTGCTCTTTCTTTGCTTTAAAATATAAGTAGCCTATCAGCGCTACTAAAAGCACCATCATGTTTGGTATCAAGTATGGCCCTGCGCTCACTGAATCATGCTTGGATGATCTGATGATATGTAAAGTCAAATAAGTGAATAATGCTGTACAAAATAGATTGAGCATCCTAATCATTTTAGTCGCCGCGGTATACTGGCTGACGGCATTTTCCTCTGTGATGACTGTCGGATAATGATACTTATGAGGCCTCCTATTTAGATATTTAAGTAGTACATACTGGCATAGAGTCAATAAGGGAAGAAAAAGAATATACTTATCCGCGAAACCATCAGCGAGACCTTTCAGATTAAAATGTATCGGTATCTCATCAGGCAGCTTAGCATAATAAAGCAAGGGTAATGCGGTAGAATTAAACACACATATCAGTGTGATCAATTCTAACAGTAAATCAACTTTATCTGATTCTATATAATGTGATGGCCGCTTGCTTATCACATGTTTTAGTATTTTTTATTAGCGCTGTCGGTAGGTTGCGCTTACTAAAAAATATTCTTTATAACACAGGGCTTTCGTAATTACCAAAATCTATTAAATACACCGACCAATTATTTTTTGCTGTGTTTGTCATCTAGTAACATAGAAAGTTAGAGATATTGGTCCGATCGTGCAGCATATGGGCAAGTAGTTTATGTCTCATACTGATATACTTTATGACCTCATGACTTAAAAGTAAATCTGACAAACTTTATTCTACGACCATCTCGTAGATGACTCTCTTCATAAAATGTCTTAATCTCTAATTCTGGATAGGCCAACTCTGATTTATAGATGTCGTTATTCTTATAGATGAGTTCCAGATCTTGATGTCTGATTAATTGATCAATCGTATGATAGTATAGAATATATGAGTCGGTCTTCAAATTCACTGTACCACTGTCATGGAGTAGACTATGATAGACATCCAGAAATGGTCTTGACGTTAATCTTCGATTAGCCTTACGCGTCTTTAGGAAAGGATCTGCAAAGGTAATCCAGATCTCGTCTATTTCTCCTGCCTCAAAAAAGCGATGCAGCATTTCTATTCTGGTACGTAGGAATGCTACATTTAGAATACCTTCTTCTTTGGCCTTTGTCGCTCCTTTCCAGATTCTGGCACCTTTTATATCCACTCCTATAAAATTACGATTAGGGTACATCTGAGCCATTCCGACAGCATATTCTCCCTTGCCACATGCCAGCTCCAGTGTGATAGGATGATCATTCTCAAATATCGTCTTCGACCACTCTCCTTTTGGATTGATCTGGGTGTGATCATTCCATGTGAGCACATCATCACCGTGATCAAAATTCTCTAAGACATTCCTGTAGCTTAATAGATCTGCAAACTTTCCTAACTTATTACGTTTGGCCATAGACCAAAAATAGAAGATGCAGATGTAAATATGACAAGCTGAGCACTGTATTTGTCAGGAAAATATCTCGGCACGATAAGATCGCACTAATATCAGGACTAGTTATTAACAAAAACGATTGCAATGGAGACGAAAAGAAAAAACTAATTGAGCTAATTTATCTATTCAATATCTTGCTTATTCATGAAGAAAATCTGGTGGAAAGAGTCTGTGATATATCAGATCTACCCTCGTAGTTTTTACGATAGTAATGGAGATGGTATAGGTGACCTACAAGGGATCATAGAGAAGTTGGATTATCTCTCTGACCTCGGAGTGGATATCTTATGGCTAAGCCCTATATTTCAGTCTCCTAATCAGGATAATGGTTATGATATCTCTCAGTACAGAAAGATTATGCCAGAATTCGGGACGATGGATGACTTTGATGAATTATTAGCTACAGCTCATCAGAAGGGACTCAAGATCATCTTAGATCTGGTCGTAAATCACTCTTCAGATCAGCATGAATGGTTTCAAGAATCCAGAAAATCAGCTGATAATCCATACAGTGACTACTACATATGGAGAGATGAGATACCGAATGATTGGCAGTCATTCTTTGGCGGTCCTGCATGGACCTTTGATGAAAAACGGGGCTCTTACTTTCTCCATCTCTTTACGTCTAATCAGCCAGATCTTAATTGGGAAAATCCTCAGCTCAGAAAAGAGATCTATGACATGATGAACTTCTGGTATGATAAGGGCATCGATGGATTTCGCATGGATGTCATTCCCTTAATATCGAAAGACCTAAATTTTCCAAATGCTGTCAGTGATAATTTTGATGAAGTGATTTTTCATAACTATGCTAACGGACCAAGGCTTCATGAATACTTACAAGAGATGTATCTGAAGAGTTCAGGCCGATATGATGTCATGACTGTCGGAGAATGCATCGGTGTCAGTGATGAGAACTGCATGCTTTATGTGGATGACCGCAGGAAAGAACTTACGATGCTATATCACTTCGAGCACATGTCTCTTGATTCAGGAAATGGAGAGAAGTACAGTCGACTACCTTATAAACTCTCTGAATTTAAAAAAATCATTCAGGACTGGGACACAGCTTTAGGTGATCATGGCTGGTACAATGTCTTTCTCGATAACCATGATTTTCCGAGGATGGTATCCAGATTTGGTGATGATGGAAAGTATCGATTTCAATCAGCTACATTATTAGCGACTATGCTCATGACACTCCGTGGGACGCCGTGCATATACCAAGGATCTGAGATTGGGATGACTAATGTAGCATTTGACACCATCGAAGATGTTGATGATATATGGGCGCATAATTATCATCAAGAATGTCTCTCTAATGGAGATTCATCCGCAGAGATTATACAGCGGATAAATACCTGCGGCAGAGATAATGCTCGGACACCTATGCAGTGGAATCAGAGTGCCCATGCAGGATTCAGCACTCAGTCGCCATGGATAAAAGTCAATCCTAACTATAAGCATATTAATGTCGAGACCGACCAGCAGCAAGCTGACTCTATATTTATTTATTACCAACAGCTCTTAGCTTTTCGAAAAGAAAACAAGACTCTGATCTATGGAAAGTTTATTCAGCACCAGGCTGATCATGAGTCTTTATTTATATACGAGCGGGTGGATGAAGAAGGATCGTTTTTGATTTTATTAAATTTTTCTATGGATACAGTGGATCATGGAATTGATTTAAAACTATATAATACGCAACTGCTTTCTAACTATGAAGTCAACGATCTCAGTGTACTTCGTGCTTGGGAGTGTCGAGTGTACAAGAAGGATTTTATATAGAGAAAGTAATTTCTTACTCTCTCAAAATTACACGAAATTAAAAAAGGAGAACCCATCACTGGATTCTCGCTTCCTAAGAAAAATTCAAATTGATACTATACCTAAGAGAAACTGGTTTGGGACTTTATAGACCAGCAAACTTATTTCTTTCGGGTATTATTTTTATTCTATATCACCAAGATAATGCTTGGCCGTCTGCTGCCATTCTGATGTATTATCATCAGCAACGCCTTGTAATATTTTTTTGGCTTTTGCTTCCCCATTTTCGACTTTCACATGGCATAGACCGTAGTAATACTCAGCTTCGTGTCTGATGTCTCTTGAGTCAGCCTGCCTCAGCTTGCCATACCATTCGATCGCTTTTGCATAGTTGCCCTCATATAGGTGTGATGTGGCCATCGCATATTTTGCTTCTATATCATCTGGGTATAATTCTAAGTATTCAAGAGCCAGCTTTCTAGAGTCAAGATAATTTCCTTTGTCTAAATTCTGAAAAATTGATTTCAAAGTATTTGATTTTTTAGTAGCCGCCTCATCGCCTCCACCTCCTCCTCTCGTTCCGAATGATGCAATGGCGTCATTGGAGTAACTCATGTCTTTCTTGATGTAACTGGAAAATAAATCTTCTTGATTATCTATCTCTTGGCTTTGAAAATATAAGAAAGAGCATACGGCTATCGCGATGAAAGCTGCTACAGAGATGATTGGCTTAATTCTATTTTTCATGGTAATGATTTTCGTTGGTTGATAGTAATTTTCTTCTTCTAATGTATTTTCTAAGGATTTGATTCTTATTTTTATTTGATCCTTAGCTTGATCTGAATATGCAGCCTGAATTGATTTTTCCATTTGCACCGCTTTTCTTAGCTCTGGCTCAGATTTTATTCTTTGCTCTATTATTTCTGACTCCGACTGGCTTAGCTTTCCAGATATATAGTCTTCGATCAGTTCATTTGTTTTGTCATCTATGTTCATCTTTCTAATCTCTTTTAACTCGTTGAGTAATATTATTAGAGTTTAATTATAAGCCATATTTTTTTATATAATAAGGATCTTGAGACATCAGCGATCTGATTTTATTTTTACAGCGATTTCCCTTTACTCTGCCAAATCCTGAGGAATAATTCATCTCTTCTTCTATAGCTTTATATGCAATCTTGTAACCATAGTGTGCCATCAGTATCCGTTGGCACTCTTCTGTCATCTGTTTGAGATACTTTGTCAAGAGGCTTTTCTCTTCAGCGTCCATTGTCACAGTTTCTTCCTCGACTAAGTTCATCATATCATCATTAATATCCGTAGTCCGTACTTGCTTCCTTGACCGATTGCGCAGCACATTATGACAGATTCCATAAAGGAATGTGTTGATGCTTGACTTAAATTCAAACCGATGATCATTAAACTTTGTGATCATGATGATCAGCCCTTCTTGCATCACATCCTTAGCGTCTTCTATATCACCTTCATACTTCCTGACTAAAGCCTTTATCTTTTCAAAATTCTCAGAGTATACTTCTTTCAGTAACTCGTCATCGCCTGAGATGATTTTAGATACTTTTTCTTGATCATTCATTTGATTACGCTATTAAGTGTTGAGATGTTTGTAAATGTTATCACTTGTGTTGATTTCTTTTTCAAATTATCTGGTATTTAATAAGCAAGGTGTACTTATTATGGCTTGTACTTTCAGATTTTATAAGCTGTAAAGTATAAGTGGGCATACAAATCAGATGTGAGAAAACAAATGCCGTTCTCAACCTCTAATATGCTAAAATATTACTAATAATGAAGAAGAACATGCTGAATCTAGGAATTAAGAAACATGAATCATCTCTAAGTCAAAAACAAGAGATTAATGAAATTTCAATGACCGTATTAGCTGTATGTCCCAGATGACCTGCGATCACTGATCTTAGTCAGTCAACTAATTAATTCAGTTGAATTATTCCACCAATTGGACATAGTTCTACGATAACTATTGCAATAGATGGGTCATTTGGATCGCCGAAGACAAACTCTGGAGGTATAGTCATATCTGCTTCGATTGTTGTGCTAACTTGTACATCAGTTACAACTTCAAAGCATAATGTCACTAATGGCCAATTATCTAAGAATGGCTGAGTAGCCGCATTTAGATCAAACCACAAAGATTGGATTATGCCTTCATTTAGCTGATTTAGCGTGAGATTAGAACAGTTATAGCTCTGAAGTGCTCCAGGCACACAGCTTACTAAACTCAGATAATTAGGATTAAAAACCAAACTGAATTGCATAGCCAAGATGTTATTAATCCCAGAAGCATTGATATCTAAGCATAACACATCTCCATCAGAAGCTGTGGCATTATCAATGATAAAATTAACGCCTGCAGGACACAGAATCCGTGATGTACATAATGACGATCCATTGAAGATGGCTAAAGTGGAATTAGATCCAGCTTGTATGCAGACATCACTCACGAGCTCAATGCTTTTAGCTGATGCTAATCCTATTCCTGAAGTAAAATCGGCGTTCGAAATCTTTATTTCTTGTGTAGAAAAACCAGATTGAGGATATAGCCATGTGCCCGAGTAGGATGGATCGATGTCAATGGGAAAAGAGCAAATAGAACCGTTCGATGATACGGCTTCAAATTGATACACGTCGTCTCTACATGATGGTACTCTTATACTATCAATACTGGTATCCAGAAGATTTCCGTCATTATCATATAGCTTCATGTAGACATCACTGCCAAAGCTTGGCAAGACAGCATTCGCTTCTATTGTATTGTTTAGACTGGTCTGTTGAATCAGCGTATATGTAGTTGGGCATGTCTGGGCTAATAATGCTTTCTGCCCAACTATAATCATTAGTATAATTATAGAAAACTCTCATTCTAATTTATTTTTCTCTCATTAATTCATATTTGTCCAGCCTATATCTGTGCAAATTTTTATTCTATTAGGGCTAACGCTGCTATCATAGTATATGGTCCCATATTCTGCAGAAGAACTGCACGTCGACGGAGGACCAGTTAGTGGAGTCAGCTTTGCTGTTTCTGTAATATGTAGTGTACCATTGATTCTGATGAGGTCATTGTCGAACTCGCCGTAGATGAGAGGATTGTCATTACCTCCTGTTGGTACTGAAGTATTTATATCTATATAAAGCCTATTACTTTGTGTAGTATTAGCTTGGCTGGGACCTGCTCCCTTACCAATTGCTATATTATTATCACCTGTTTTATTATGAAATCCAGCCTGCGCTCCGATGAAACTGTTTGAGTTTCCAGAAGTATTTGAAAACCCTGAAGAATGCCCAAGAAAGCTGCTAAAGCTTCCTGTAGTATTATCTAATCCAGAACCCTGACCATAGAAGCTATTAGAACTTCCAGTCGTATTCTGGAATCCAGAAGCTTGCCCCATAAAGTTGTTAAAGTTTCCAACAGTATTTGAAACTCCAGACGCCCACCCTACGAAGCTGTTATCGATTCCAGTCGTATTAGAAACTCCAGATCCAAAGCCTATGAAGCTATTAGCGGATCCAATAGTATTACTTATGCCCGAGTTTGTTCCAATAAAAACATTATCATTTCCGCTATCCAAATTCAACTTTCCCTGAATCTTAACATCCTGCTGCTCCACTTCCAGCCCATAATTATACTGAGAATAGATTATAGTGGTAAAAAGTATAATGGTAACTGTGTAAGGCACTTTCATGACACATCATTTAATCGTTATTAATGCGAAGATTGTTCTACTAAGAAATATAGAATATTATTTGCGAGACGGAAGAACAGAAGGATCATGGATTGATTAATAACATAAAAATTGACTTAAATGGGTTAGTGATTCTACGGTCAATTTGAGATAGGCCTTTTTTCAAAATTCTCCAGATATACTTCTTTCAGTATCTGGTTATCGCCTGAGATGATTTTCGATACTTTTTCTTGATCATTCTTTTGATTACACTATTAAGTGTTGTATGGATTGAAAATGTTATCACTTGAGTTGATTTTTTCTTAATCTTTGGTAAACGTGGCATAATCAAGCCTATAAGAAAACTCATTTAGTACTTGATTATATTGACTTTATTGGTGTAGGGTAAAGCATTTCTTATATGACTATCAAGACTGAAAATCGGCCATTGAAGATGCACAAATCTTTGAAACTATATTAATTCGATAGATAGATAAAAATTAACAAAAGAATGTAAAAGTTATCATTTTTATAAATAGCTATTCAAATTTTAGATTTTTTTTATAATTAAGTCCCATCTATAAAATGGGAGTAATATTTTGATTGTCTTACAGAAGGAAGGAGAAGTTCAATTTATTAAAAGATTGAACTCAGTTGCTCAGAATAATTAGTCTCAACATTTGTACTTCTGAATATCACTATATAAATTAGCTCTCGACTCTTCATTAATCTTAGCCTGATTAAAGCATCATGATGATGTAATTTCTGTGCCTGCAGTTAAGAATTAAACAACATATATTTTATAGCCTACACTTAATAATTAAATTCCTGTGGTACTGCATCTTTCTTCCGTCACATTTATGACTTGCAAAGAACGTACTGACTCAGTGATAACATATTTAGGTCATAAGACACCTAAAGATATCTAAACCAGGTATCAGCATGAACGAAGAAGACAACTGCGACTTTAAGCAGTATACATTAACAGAAAGACAAAAGGAGATCGTGCTCATGCTGGTCATGGGGTATAGCATACAAGAGATTTCAGTTGAGCTTTTCTTATCTGCACATACAGTGAATAATCATAAGAAGCGAATCTATCGAGGCTTAGGCATTAAGAAGGCTGTTCATCTCGGCGTGTATGCAGAACGGTCTGGGATGTTAGTGGGTAAAAAACTGAAATCAGGGTAGCCTGAATGGGTCAATTTTGAAAGCTATTGTTGTTTTTATTTAAGTGCTTATTATCTGCGTTGTATTTTGGTGATAACCGTCCTTTTACAACTGTACTCTAATTCGTAATCGTGTAAAACTATTTTATGAAATATCGATATAGAATAAAATCAATATCAAGCTTTAAAAAACATAAATTTTGGAGACTTGGATTGTACATCTTCTTGATTTCCAGTGTTTTCACTCCAAAAGAAATAAAGGCTCAAGTAATAAATGATGAATGTGGAGGTGCAATAAGCATTACTGTTAATGAAGGGTCTTGTATTGGCCCGAGTACGAGTATTAATTTAGATCAGGCAAATAGAGAAATACCATCATTATCCATGTGTTCTGGAGCAAGTATATTTTCAAGCGATGTATGGTTTGATTTCACAGTTCCTGAAAATCGAACTCATGTAAAAATAATTTTATCACAAAATCCTAGTGCTATTTCAAATTATGCAACTATATACGCACAAGATTGTGGAAGCTTACAGGAAATAGAATGCTTTTCCATAAATTATTTTACACAACAAAAAAATATTTATAATCTCAATCCAAACACTATATATAAAATTAGATTTTATACTCAATATACATCTTTCAATTATAATCTTCAATGTTGCATATATACCGAGCCTCTAGCCATAAATGATGAATGTTTAAATGCACAGCAAATTATTGTCCAGCAAGACTCGTGTACTGGACTTACAACAACTGGGGATTTTAGTATATCATCAAAAAGTAACATACCAACTTGTGATACTAACCTAAGTAATAGAGAAGACCTATGGTATCAATTTACCATGCCTAATGGAGAATCAAGTGTTTTGGTCGATATGATCAATATTGGCGGATTTCCAAGGGCAGAGATAGAAGTTTACAAAAACAGTTGCAACAATTTTGAACTTATCGATTGTGAAATTCAACCTATATTATCCTGTGATATTTTATTAAGTAATTTGGAATCAGATTCTACATACTACTTAAGATTTATTAATCCATCAAATACAGATATCAATAATGGTGATTTTGAGTTCTGTATCTACAATAAATCATTTACAATTCCAATAAATGATTTATGCAATTCAGCAACAATTATTAATGTTGACTTAGATAGTTGTACAATAAACAATATTGGCACAATCTTTTCAGCAAGTTCTAGCATTAATAATACTACTTTCTGTAATAATACTGCAAAGGATGTATGGTACAGGTTCACTTTACCTCCATACGCAAATAGCATATCAATAGACCTATCCACTATATCTCCAAGTTGTCAATTTTACAGAATTGATGGACAGTTATTTAGCGGCACATGTAACTCTCTGATGGATATTGATTGCTCAACTTTCTATTCCACATTTAAGGCAGAAAATTTGACTCCCAATACAACCTACTTCTTAAGACTATACGAAGCTGACAATTCACAACCATATGACCCTGAGTTAAACAAATACCCTGAATTCGATTTATGTATTTACACTAAATCACCTGCGCCTAATAACCTGTGTACTGGCTCTATTTTTCTCCCAATAATGAATCAAAATGAGTGCAACCCTTCAAATTTCGTTGGGTATACGGATTCAACATCAGATTCAAATGAAGGATCAATATGCGGCACAGGAAATTATCAAGGTGGTGATGTTTGGTATAATTTTACAGTACCTAACGGAGATACAAGCATAATTTCATACATTGAAGACTTAGGACAATTTAATGGTGAATTATACGGAGAAGTCTACACAGGTACATGTGGGTCACTAACTCAAGTAATTTGCTCTCAGGATATTGAGAGGTATACAAGATTATCACCTTTAGTAGGTGGGCAAGACTATTATTTTAGAATTTTTGATTCAGATAATGATGAATCAGGAGAGTTCAGTGTTTCAATTATTAAGCAACACTCTATATCAAATGATTATTGTAACAGCGCAGAATTAATCTCATTGAACATAAATTCTTGTGCAAATACAATAACTGGAAATAATTTACATGCCAGCAATTCAGGTGTAATCTCATCGGGTTGTGGATATCAAGGAGGTGATTTGTGGTATGAATTTACAGTACCATTACACACTACTACTATTGAATTTGATCG
>ENA-ORXT01004427-ORXT01004427.1-marine-metagenome-genome-assembly--contig:-NODE-4427-length-14504-cov-162.202537_pt1 | contig 14504 bp, 12 predicted proteins | sample MGYA00237868_ERZ511482 | MGnify/ENA metagenome assembly ERZ511482 | reverse complement strand
ACTTTTTTGGCTACTCTAACAGGTTGCACTTTCTTCTGCTCTCGCTTACCATTTTGCGAACCTCCACCGCCAGCTTCGTTGCGGCTTTCTTGGTAACGGTTATTTTCACGGCGTTGTTCACGTGCTTCTTTTACTTCTTCATCTTTTTTAATTGGGATGCTGGCTTTAAATAAGAAAGATGTTAAATCTTTATTTACGCCGCTCAACATTTCTTTAAACAATTTAAAGGCTTCTAACTTGTAAATTAATAGTGGATCTTTTTGCTCATAACTGGCCATTTGTACGCCTTGTTTTAGGCTATCCATTTCACGCAGGTGTTCTTTCCAAGTCATATCCATAATAGAAAGGGTAATGTTTTTTTCGAAAGATTTAATTAACACCTTACCACCCGATTCGTAACTTTCTTTTAATGGCGTAGTTACCATTGTTTTCTTTTGTCCATCGGTAAATGGAACATAAATATTATCAATAGTTTCACTTTTGCTTTCGTACCAACCTTGTAAATGTGGCATAGCAATTTCAATGATGTTGTTACACTTACGGTGGTATTGATTTCGTATTTCACTTACTACTTCATTTAAAATAGTCTCCTCTTCCATTGTAGCAAAATCATCTTTTGTAATTTTACTTTCAACAGAAAAATAGCGGATCATATCTAATTTATAACTGTCGTAATCTTCTTCTTCTCTATGAATATCAATTAGTTCTTTTGCTAAGTCGTAAAAAGTATTATCTAAATCAACCGACAATCGTTCGCCTATTAATGCATGTTGACGACGTTTATAAACCACTTCTCGTTGTGCGTTCATTACATCATCATACTCTAACAATCGCTTACGAATACCAAAGTTATTTTCTTCTACCTTCTTTTGGGCCCGTTCAATACTTTTGGTAATCATACTATGTTGTATCACTTCCCCTTCTTGAAAACCCATCTTATCCATTACCTTGGCAATACGGTCGCTACTAAACAAACGCATCAACTCATCTTCTAAACTTACATAAAATATGGAAGAGCCTGCATCACCTTGTCGGCCAGCTCTACCACGTAACTGCCTATCTACTCTACGCGAATCGTGACGTTCTGTACCCAAAATGGCCAAACCACCAGATTTTTTTACTTCGTCGCTCAACTTAATATCTGTTCCCCTACCCGCCATATTGGTGGCAATGGTTACTTTGCCCGGCAAGCCAGCTTCTGCAACTACTTGTGCCTCTCGCGAATGTTGTTTAGCGTTTAATACATTGTGGTCAATTTTGTGCATTGTTAGCATACGGCTTAGCAACTCCGATACATCTACCGATGTGGTACCAACTAAAACTGGTCTGCCTTGTTTGGTTAATTCGTCCACTTGTTTAATAACAGCAGCATATTTTTCTCGCTTGGTTTTATACACTAAATCTTCTTCATCGTGGCGCACAATTGGGCGGTTGGTTGGTATTACAACTACATCTAACTTATAAATTTCCCAAAATTCGCCTGCTTCTGTTTCGGCAGTACCCGTCATACCACTAAGTTTGTGGTACATTCTAAAAAAGTTTTGTAAAGTAATGGTAGCCATTGTTTGCGAAGCTTTTTCCACTTTTACATTTTCTTTGGCTTCAATAGCTTGGTGCAAACCATCAGAATAGCGGCGACCATCCATTACACGGCCAGTTTGTTCATCTACTATTTTTACTTTACTATCCATTACAATGTATTCCACATCTTTTTCAAATAAAGTATAAGCCTTTAGCAACTGATTTACCGAGTGTATTCGTTCGGATTTTATAGAGAAATCTTGCAGCAACTTATCTTTGGCTTTAATACGATCTTCATCGCTCATATCGGCTTTTTCCAGCTCTGCAATTTCACCACCTACATCGGGCATAATAAAAAAGGTAGGGTCTTCTCCATCGGCCGTTAACATATCAATTCCTTTATCTGTCAGCTCAATAGAGTTGTTCTTTTCATCTATAGTAAACAATAGCGGATCATCGGCTTTCGGCATATTTTTCGAGTTATCTTGCATATAAAAGCCTTCTACTTTTTGCAATATTACCTTAGTGCCTTGTTCACTCAAATACTTGATTAAAGAGTTGTTTTTAGGTAACCCTCTAAAAGCTCTAAACAACGCCAAACCACCTTGTCCTTCTTCATACCCAACATCTTTATTTGCTAATTTAGCTTTAGCTTCTGCTAAGTAGCCAGAAACCAATTGTTGCTGTGCGGCATATAATTTTTGAATACGAGGTTTTAAACTGTAAAACTGTTGTTCATCACCCTTATCTACCTGGCCAGAAATAATTAATGGGGTACGTGCATCATCAATCAATACAGAATCTACCTCATCAATCATTGCAAAATGATGTTTGTGTTGCACTTGATCTTCAGACGAGCGGGCCATATTATCGCGCAAATAATCGAAACCAAACTCATTGTTGGTACCATAAATAATGTCTTTACGGTAGGCTGCATATCTTTCGGGTGAGTTGGGTTGATAGTTATCAATACAAGCAATTGTTAAGCCCAAAAAGTTGAAGATGCCACTCATCCACTCACTATCTCGCTTTGCCAAGTAGTTGTTTACTGTTACAATATGAACACCTAAACCACATAAACCATTAAGATAAGCTGGCAATGTTGCTACTAAAGTTTTACCCTCGCCCGTAGCCATCTCCGCAATTTTACCTTCGTGCAATACAAAACCACCTATCAACTGCACATCGTAATGCACCATATCCCAAGTTATCATATTACCAGCAGCCATCCAACTGTTGTTATACACTACTTGGTCGCCTTGCATATTTATGTGATCAAGTTCAACCGAAAGATCTCGATCTAAATCGGTAGCAGTAGCTTGTAGTTGGGTATTATCTTTAAAACGGCGAGCGGTTTCTTTTACTACTGCAAAAGCTTGTGGCAGTAGGTCCAGCAATATTTTTTCTAAGTCTTCATCCCGCTTCTTTTTCAGCTTATCAATTTCATCATACAAGCCTTCTTTCACATCCATATCCATATCTGGCTGTGCTTTTATATCGGCTTTTATTGCTGCTATACGATCGTCAATAGGTTTCAACCCTTCCGCAATTTGCGCTCTAAAAGTTTGGGTATGGCCACGCAACTCATCATTACTAATATTGCTAAGTGTAGCAAAGTATTCATTTATCTTACCTACATAGGGAGCAATTTTTTTGACATCTTTATCGTACTTCTTGCCAAAAACTTTACCCAGAACTTTATCTAATAAACCCATTTTTAAATTTATGCTTTGAATTAGGAATGTTTATTCATAAATTACAACCTAAACGTTGTGCAATATCTATAATAAACACTTTAATTGCAATAACCGAACCAAGGCATTTTTATTGTAATATTTTTGAACTTTTGGCAGATGGTATTGCCTTTTTGGCAGTATTGGTTTGTTTAATTTGGTTTAGGTATGATGCTAATGTTTAACAAAACAAATAATTATATTGCAAGCAATGAAAAATTTTGTTTATTGTAGCGTAACCAAATTTAGTAATGACTTCAAGTAATTTGTTTATAGTATTAGTATTTCTTCTGTTTTCTAAAACTAATCTATTTGCGCAAACCTTCAACACCAAAACCACATTATGCGATGCCTGCGAAAAGGAGTTATCCGTAAAATTTGAAAGCACTTCGTTTTTTAAAAATAACGAATATAACAATCAATTTACTAAAGGTTTTACGGGTATCGGTTATTTTGTAAAACCTACCCTGCAATATTATTTTACTAAAAATACAAAGGTTAATGCTGGCGTATATTTGCAACAATACGCGGGCAAAAACCAATTGCATCAAGTAATCCCTATTTTTTCGGTGCATCAGCAGTTCAACAAAAATTGGGCTGTTGTTTTTGGTAGTTTGTATGGCTCACTTAATCACCAACTTAAAGAACCACTTTTTAGGTTTGATAACTATTACCAAAACAATGTAGAATATGGTTTGCAAGCCTTATATAATGCCTCGTTTGTTAAGTCGGATTTATGGCTGCAATGGGATCAATTTATTTTCAACAACGACCCCAAACAAGAAGAGTTTCAAGCAGGTTCGGTTAGTGAATTTAAAGTGTTTGAAAATAAGCAATTAAAAATAAATATTCCTTTGCAGTTGTTGGTTTACCACAAAGGTGGGCAAATTGATGCTTCTACTAATCCAATTGTAACTTTGTTTAATGGCAATAGTGGGCTTCAATTAAAGCATCTTATAAAAGAAAAAAATAGCATAATTTTTGAGGGCTTGTTTTTTTGGTACAAAGGTTTGGCATTGCCCGAAAGTGGTATTAATTCGCAGTTATACAAAAGCGGTACAGCTTGGTATGTTACACTAAAGCATCATATAAAAAAAATTAATTACAGCTTAGGCTATTGGCAGGCTAACCAATTTATTGCACCAAAGGGCGAGTATTTATTTTTAAGCATTTCTGAAAACGACCGCACATTTACCGAAGCCAAAAGAAAGTTGATTACTACTAAATTTGCTTATACGCATCAATTATCAAAACAAGTGAAAATAGAAGCAAGGGCAGATGGATACTATGACTTAATTAACAACCGCTTCGATTATTCTTATGGTTTATATTTATTGTTAAACGAAGACTTTTTTATTAAAAAACTAAAGGTAAGATCTGCTTTATCGAAAAATAATAAGCCTACAGAATACAACTACCATAAAAACTGATTACAACTCAAAGTTTGAAAAATTAGAAAAATATAATACCTTTAGTGACAAAGTAATCTCTAAAACAAAATTTATAATGTGCTATCAAACTAATTTCAACTTCATCCCGGTCAAAATTCTACTATTACTATTTGTTACAGTTTTATTTTCTTGCAGCAAAAATAAAATTGAAGTAGCGACGGAAACAAAATACGAAATTTCAGCAAAATGGGAAATAGCTGTAAAAGATAGATTAAAGCCTACTGATGGTGCAATATACAACAATGAATATTTGGTGTTTTCTGAACAGGATGGTAAACGCATTATTAAATCTTATAATTTACTAAATAAAAAACTGCTATGGGAATATGATTTTACTTCTTTATCTAGTTGGGGAAGTAAAATGGATATATACAAACAGTATTTAGTTTTCTCTCACGAAGGAAGACAAATTTCGGCATTCGACCTTAACAAAAAAGAGCTCATTAATACAATTACTTCAGATGCATATATCTACACTCCTTCAACGTATTACAACGATAAAGTGTATTTTTCTTTTCAAGATCATTATGATACTAAAGCTACCATAAAATCAATGAATATGGAAGATGGCATAATTAACGAGGTTTACGAATGGCCATTTAATAAAGAATTGTTTAATAGATTAACTTCCCCAATAGTTGTAAAGGATATTAATAACAATATTAATTTTATAATGTTATTGCAATTGTTTAACAGAGAAAAAGAGGAGAACTTTTATAGTGAAACATTTTTGATTAACGTAAATGAAGAAGGTTCATTAAATTGGATAGATACATTAGCTGCTAGCGGTCGTAAAATATTCTTTAATAAATTACCGGTATTAAACAACAATAATGTAATAGTAAATTATAGTGAAATTTTAGCCTCTTATAATGTAAATACAGGTTCAAAAAATTGGACAACAATGGTACCTTACAGCCCTTATATAGAATTAATTTCGAAAAACAACCATATATATGGAGAGTTTGGGCCAGATAGAAACTATGCCAAAATTAATGGCGAGACTGGTGAAATAATTTGGGATATCCGTATTTTTCTTCGCCAACCAACTTTTAAAGATTTTGAATTATTTGAAAACCATATGGTTGTAGTGAGTAATAATATGGGGTCTTTGAATATGTTTAACAACACTTCTGGAAAATATGTAGCAGTAGAAAATAGAACTGAAAGTGGAATTGCTAATCCTAAATTTTATGCTAAAGATACCTTATTCATTACACATCAATATAATAAGATAATTGGCTTTAAACTAAATGCAGTTAATTAACCCGAATAAATCGTCAGTTTACGTTATGAGAAGCCAAAAAGCCAGTAAATAAAGGAAGCACAGCATTTTTATTCAGAAGGAAATGTAGCCCATTTTTGAGGAATGAAAATTGTGAGCATTGCTTTATTTAGCCAGATTTTTGGCTTCACAATAGAAAAGTGATGAATTTTTCGGGTTAAATTTATAGTGTGGCTTCTTGCTGTAATGCTGTAGCCAACAACTGCAAAAACGGACCACACTTTTCATAATTTAACTTATAGTAATTTAAGTATGTTGTGTCAGTTATTCTCATTAATGGTTTAAAATTTTATTAAAATACTAAATTATAATAACAGCTCCATCATTTCCAAAGCTAAAAATAGTATTATCTTTCGCCCAATTATTATTATTATAAATGATAAAAGATAAACCGTATTTCATTCAATTTATAGTATTGTTGATAGTTTGTTTACCTCTTATACTACTGACTTTGGGTAATCTTGTCTCTATTATATTTTTTCGCGATTTAGTGGGTAATGTAGATATCGGCAATATTGGTGTAATGAAGGTCTTTCAAATAATTTCTCAACTGTTTATTTTTGGAATGCCAGTATTGATTTTTAGTTATTTAAAAACTCGTAAATGGTTTCTTTATCCTCTTTTCAATTCCCCAAAAAATATCGGCATTTTATTGCTATCGTTAATAGTGTTAGCTGTTTCTTTCCCATTTATCGGCAGCGTTAATTTATGGAACCAGTCCATCGAATTTCCAGAAGCATTAAAAGGTATTGAAACACTATTACGTGGCTTAGAAGATCAAGCTATGGAAATGACAGAAGCCTTTATGAAAATGGATAATATAGGCGATTTGCTCATCAATATTATAATGATTGGTTTTTTAGCCGGCTTAGGAGAAGAGTTATTATTTAGAGGAACAATTCAAAATTTTTTATCAGAATGGACCAAGAATCCACACTTTGCCATTATGGTTTCCGCATTTATTTTCAGTTTAATTCACTTACAGTTTTATGGCTTTTTCCCACGTTTATTATTGGGGGTTTTGTTTGGCTATTTATACTATTGGAGCGGCACTATTTGGATACCAATTATTGCACACGCATTATTTAACGGCTTACAAGTAGTTGGTTTTTATTTTGCAGGCAATATGGATTCTTTTAATATGGACGAGATGGAAGCATTACCCTGGTACGCTACTTTAATTTCATTAATCAGTCTAATTTTTGTAATGTGGTATTTTTATAAACAATGCCAAAAGCGCAATAGCATTATTAATTATGAGCAAAAACTGGAAGAAAATTTACAGCACCACTTACCTACATAAAGCAGAAATTGCCAAGGCCGTTTTGCAAGATAGTGACATTGAAGCAATGATATTAAACAAACGCGACTCTATGTATTTAATTGGCGAAATAGAATTGTACGCCCTTCAAAAAGACATTTTAAAAGCCATCAACATTATAAAAAAGAACGAACTATGAGCAACTTAACCACACGTATTATTACGGCAATTTTTGGGCTTGTAATATTCATTTTTATGTTGTTTTACAACTACAGCACCTTCGCTATTTTATTTATGACACTCAACTTACTATGCCTACACGAGTTTTTCAATATTATACAAAAACACCATCATACAAAAACAAATACCAACCAAAAAAGAAGCCGCCTGCTATATAACCTTATTGGCACACTTATTTATTTAAGCACCTTATTGGGTTTGTTTAGCAGCCCATTGTTTTATTTAATTATACCAATTAGTATTTTATTTTTTATGTTAGATGCTTACAATAAGCCCACAAAAATACCCATTTGGAAACTAATTATAGGCTTCATCTATATAATTTGGCCCTTTTTAATTTTTACTTTGTTAGCTTTTTATAATGATGCACAAATTTTTAAACCGCTATTAGTACTCTGCTTTTTTATGTTAATTTGGAGTAATGATGTATCTGCTTATTTTATCGGTAAAAAGTTTGGCAAAACGCCATTAGCAAAATCAATTTCGCCTAACAAAACAGTAGAAGGTTTTTTAGGCGGTTTTTTAGGAAGCGTTTTAGTAGCCTTATTATGTAGTTTTATATTGCCAGAAATTGGCTGGCATTTTTTAGCAATTGCCTTAATAGTAGGCTTTACCGGCCCTCTTGGCGATCTATTTGAAAGTGCTTTAAAAAGAAAAGCCGCTATAAAAGATAGTGGTAAAATTTTACCCGGCCATGGTGGTGCTTTAGATCGTTTTGATGCCGCATTAATGGCTGTGCCTTTTGTTTTTTTATATTTAGTATTAGTAATTTAATTTTTTTAAGATGCATTATAGATCCATACATATTGGCTTATTAATTTTACGAATTGGCCTTGGCGTTTTGTTTTTAATACACGGCGTACCCAAACTGCTTGGTGGTATAGAAAAATGGACTGGCCTCGGCAAAGTGATGAGTAATTTTGGTATTAATTTTACGCCAGCATTTTGGGGTTTTATGGCTGCTTTTTCCGAAAGCTTTGGTGCAATAGCCTTAATAACTGGGCTGTTTTTTAGGCCAGCTGCATTTATGATGGCCACCACAATGTTTGTTGCTGCCAGCATGCACTATGTTAATGGCGACGCTTATGTACCAAGCATTTCTTACCCTATAGAATTGTTGGTAGTATTTATAGCCTTGTTGGTAGCTGGGCCAGGTAATTTTACCATTGCCGAAATTTTTAATCCAGACGGGCAAGACTAAATATTTTCTACCGCCGATTTAAAATATTAATACTACCTTTAGCGTATGAAAAACAAAAAATTATTGCCACTAATTACATTACTCCTTACGTGTACAATATGGTTTACTGCCTGCAAAAAAGAGGAGCCAGCACCAGTAAACCCCTGCGATAATGTAACTTGTGAAAATGGCGGTGACTGCAATAACGGTACTTGTGATTGCCCAGAGGGTTTTACCGGTACTAACTGCGAAACCGCTGTTGAAGTTGATCAATGTGACGTAATAGATGCCACCTTTAATGGTGACGTAATAGAGGTACTTTCGGTAACATGTAGTTACGATGCCTGCCATGGCTCAGCTAGTACTTTTTCACAAATGGATTATAATGTTTACAGCAACTTGAAACCATTTTTAGAAAACGGTGCTTTTGAGGCCAGGGTACTGCAAGGTGGTGATGCTGATAACCCAAAAATGCCACCAGCTTATGCACCAGAAGGTAAGCCAAAAGAATTAACCGCCAACCAACTACAAATTTTAACGTGTTGGAAAGAAGCAGGTTACCCAGAAATTTAAAATACTTTCTTTAAAGCAAAACGGTTCACCTTGGATAAATGGTAAACTTGCTTTCGCTTCTTCAACATTCCGAAACTTAGTAAGTAGAAATCTTATACAATTAAGGTTAGTTAGTGCCATAACTAAGAACACCTTAAATTTGTTATACTAATTTTTTAAATAATATAAACGGCGGGAATTAATTTTACCACCGTTTTGTTTAAAACCATACAGCAATAGATTTTATACTATGACTAAAACCGATATCATCAATTTTCTTGAAGTACAGTTAAAAGACCTTAATGCAGATAATTTTGATTTAGACATTTTTAAATCATCTGTAGGTAATGTAATGCGCTTAACTTTTGGCGATCAAAGCCCCTATTACAAACAAGTTTCTAGCCTATACTATATTGAAAAAAATAGCTTAGAAGAGTTGTATCCCAAAAAAATTAACGACACTAAAGAAACCGCCGAAAAAGCCAAACAAATATTAAATGGTTTAATTCAGCAAATTGACTTACTTTCTGATAAAGAATTTAAAAACGTAAAAAATTATGATGTAACTATTGTAAAAACTATTAAACAAGCTTTGCAAAACAACCTTACAGGCCTTCAAATTGACGGCTTAAAAAATACCATACTCAATAAAAAAGATCCTACCTTAATAATTGAACATTTACGCAGATACGATAGTGAATCTGTTTTACGTATTTTGGCAGAAATAATTACCGACAAAGATATTTGGGAAGATTAAGGTAATGACTATATATTTACTCTTGAAATAAGTTGGCCGTTTATTCTAATTCATAAATTTCATTTTTTCTTAAAATAAGAAACAAGTTTTTTCAAACAACAAACTAGGTTATACTTTTTTTTGAAGCGAAACGATTTGGCTCATAGAAAAACCCGTCCCGCCATCCGTTCAAATACCATTTTGCAAATACTTCAAACATTGAACCCAAATACCCAACACAAAATGGTATAACCTCTTCTGTCGGGGCTAATTTTGTAACGGTAGTTTCTCATTGACATTTTTTTAAAGCGATAATGCCAAATGAAACCATCATATAATATCAACCACTTTGATAAACTTGTTAAATTAACCTTATATCAATTTGCTATCTGCGGTTATTCTAAAAAAGTTGGTAGAAAAACAAAAAATCAGTTAGTTTGTAATAAAATAGTTTTGCAATGCACAACATTATTGAAGTAGATTTAACCGAAAATATTGACATCTTTAAAATATCTTGCTTTCTAATACCTCATAAAGATGGTTTGGTTTTAGTAGAAAGTGGCCCGCACTCCACTATTCCAAAATTGGAGAAAGCGGTAAAAGCTAATGGTTACAAACTTAGCGACATTACAGATGTTTTACTTACCCATATTCATTTAGATCATGCTGGCGGTGCTTGGTGTTTGGCAGAACAAGGCGCAAAAATATATGTGCATCCAAAAGGATACGCCCATTTGAAAAACCCAGAAAAGTTATTAGCATCTGCAACAAAATTGTACGGTGCTTTAATGGATGAACTTTGGGGAACTTTAAAACCTATAAAAGGAAATCAATTATTTGAAGTTGCAGACATGCAGATTTTAAATATCAACGAGTTGGCTTTTACCGCCCATTACACCCCCGGCCATGCTACACATCATATTGCCTGGCAGCTAGCAAATGTAATTTTTACAGGCGATGTTGCGGGTATACGCTTAAACAATGGCCCAGTAGTGCCACCAATGCCACCACCCGATATTAATATTGAAGATTGGCATACTTCAATTGAACGATTAGAAAGCTTAGAAAATATTACCACTTTTTACTTAACCCACGGTGGTAAAATTACCGATTGTAAACACCATCTTACCCAATTAAAAAATAACTTAAATGAATATGCTAATTTTATTTTTACGCATTACAAAAAGCAAACACCAAAGCCCAAATTGATTGAAATGTTCACCCAATTTTCAAAAGAATTATTGGTTAAAAATGGAGGAGATAGTGAGGCCATGAAAAGCTACGAAAGTTCAAATCCTTCATTTATGGCAGTTTCGGGCCTTTGGCGTTACTGGAAAAAGAAATTGACAACAGAAAACCAGAGTTAAGTTTTTACCGATAAGGTTAAATAATTTACGATCTTGCAACAAACTAAGCATTTATGAAACTGCACTGGAAAATTTTAATAGGTTTGTTTCTTGGTATTATTGTAGCTTTTATAAGCAGTACTTTGGGGTTAAGTAAGTATGTTATTCAGTGGATTGACCCATTTGGTACTATTTTTATTAAGCTCTTAAAACTGTTGGCGGTGCCCTTGGTTTTGTTTAGTATTATAAAGGGTATCGCAAGTTTATCAGACATAACTAAGTTAGGCCGTATGGGTGCAAAAACCTTGGGCTTTTATGTTTGTACAACACTTATTGCAGTTAGTGTTGGTTTGCTTTTAGTCAATACCATACAGCCGGGTACTAAGTTCTCTCCAGAAGAAAAAGCGGCCTTAGAGGAAAACATAAAAGCCTTTCAAGGGGAAAGTGGTGATAATAAAGTAGCAAGCAAAAAATCGGATGCAGAAAATATGAAGAAAGGTGGTGTAATGCGCTTTTTTGTTGATATGGTGCCTGATAACTTGTTTAACGCATTAAGTAACAATCAGTTGATGTTACAAATTATCTTTTTCGCTATATTTTTTGGTATTAGTTTAGCCCTCATTCCTAAAGAAAAAGGTGCGCCAGTTATGGCGGTGGTAGATGGCATTAACGAAGTTATTTTACGTATGATTGAGTTGGTAATGCGGGCCGCTCCATTTTTTGTTTTTTGTTTAATGGCCGGTATTTTGGCTAAGATGGCGCAAGATAAGCCGGAGTTACTATGGTCTATTTTAAGAGGCTTGAGTTGGTTTGCAGCAACTGCGGTAATTGGTTTACTGTTTTTTATCTTTGGCGTTTATCCATTAATCCAAAAGTTATTTGTTCGTCAGTTTGGTTATATGGAGTTTTTTAGGAAGATAAGTGCGGCACAATTGTTTGCATTTTCTACCAGTTCAAGTGCAGCTACTTTGCCCGTAACTATGGAAGTAGTGCGAGATAATTTAAAAATATCGGAAGACACCACCAGTTTTGTTTTGCCAATTGGCGCAACTGTTAATATGGATGGTACGAGTATGTATCAAGCGATTTGTGCGGTTTTTTTAGCACAATTTTTTGGTTTTGATTTAACTCTCGCTGATCAGATCACTATTGTAGGTACTTCTACTTTAGCCTCAATTGGTGCACCGGCTGTTCCTTCTGCTGGTTTGGTAATGTTGATTTTAGTTTTAGAATCAGTTGGAATGAACCCAGCTTGGATTGCCTTAATTTTTCCCATTGATAGACCTTTAGATATGTTGCGAACTGTAGTAAATGTTACCGGTGATGCTACTGCTGCAAGCGTAATTGCTAAGAGCGAAGGAGAGACTTTTGAGAAAGAAGTAGTAAATAGTTATGATAATTAGAGCTTTAATTTAAGGTGTTGTTTTTCAATTTTGTATTGGTGGTACTTTTAATTTTAGTCTCAATATTAATGCTTGTGCTTATTAAAACCTCAATTGCAAATTGGGATTATAAATGTGCTTGAAAGTTTAAAGATCACTAAATTTAGAAATCTCATCTATTGCGTACTTCAATTGAAAAAGACTGCCCTTAAAATAGCCTCGACAGTAGCGGTTATGCCATTTTTGGTAGGGCTTTTGAAGCGCAGGCAAAATGGCATTTGAGCGGATGGCGAGACTGTAGTTTAATAATGTTTGCTCTTTCGCTTCTAAAAAAACAGGATTCAGCAGTATTTATTTTGGGAGATTTTAATAATATCAAATTTTAATTTTGCATTGCAAATGCCTGCGCTTATAATATCCGGATTGCATATCGGAATTATTGTGAAGTTTGAAACCCGATTACTTCAATAACTCCTCCAATTCTTGTTGATAGTCGTATTGCAAATCTTCGTGAAGGCTGGCCATGGTTTTTTGCAAGGCTGCTATTTGCCTATCGTAAATATTAAGCATGGCTGTACTTCGTTGCATATCTGGATAGTTATTTTTTAGTTCGGCACAAAAATGCAGCAGTAGTTCGGTGGCAGTTTCTTTTTGTTTGGAGTAACGAATGTACTTTTTTACATTTCGTAATATTTTACGTACGCTCTTTTTAATATAATAATAATTGGGTGATGTAATATCTTCGAATTGTAAAGTGATGGTGTGTTTTACTTCGGCTACATAACCTGCTTCATTGCCCGCATCAAAAAGTAGGTAAGTTAAAAGCTCTTTACACTCAACCTTAAATTTAGCAAGGCTTAAACAATGATCTACCAGCTCGGTAGCTGAACATTGTTTTAAAGCCATTTTTAATTCTTTTACAGTTGCTGCTTTCATAGGCAATATTAAATTGAGCGAAATTTAATTATTTCTTTTTAAATATAGTATGTAGTCAGTTCTAATTTGTTGGAAAAATGTAGTAAATTTTATTCTTACATTTTTTGTTTTAAAATTGCCAATCTACTTTTGAGGTTTTGTTGTTTAACTACATATTTTTTTCTAATTGTGGTTTATGGCAGTAGAGATAATTAATCACAGCCACTACTCCTCACCTTAAAATCGGCACCAGCCTTAACCCTAAAACCCGGTTGCAAACAAACTCGGTTAGATTGATATTTCACTTGTTGTTCATCGCCGATGATTAAAAAGCCTTCCGTTTCTATTAAGTTGCTGCTTTGGTATTGGTTTTGAAATTGGGTTATGTTGTTGATGTACCAATTGTTTTCGCAAGTGCTTTCGCACATATTTACTTGTAGTATCTTGTTCTCAACTGGTTTGTCGTTTGCTTCACTGTCGTGCATGCCAATAGTTGTTACTTGTAAATTTAACATGCAATTACTTGTTTCTGCCAAGCGTGCCGCCTGATTATCTAATTGTAAAATCAACTCGCCAATTATGCCGCTGCCTGTTGCATCTATATTATCAGTTCTGGTAAAACCAATTTCTATGGTTTGAGTGGCTTGAAAATTTTGTATGGATTCTGTTAAATTGAGGTTACGAACTCCGAGCCAGGAAACGGATTGAAAATTCATAGTCGCATTGACAATGTTTTGATTTTGCATTCCGTAATCAATCGTAAAATGCCCACCTTGTAAGATTAAATCACCTCCATTCACACTTTCTAAGGCAACATTAATTCTTAAAAAATTATTGTTGATTTCCTCAACGGGATGTAAGGTAATTTGATAATCGGAGGTTTCTGGCGGATCAACTGTTTC
>ENA-ORXT01004426-ORXT01004426.1-marine-metagenome-genome-assembly--contig:-NODE-4426-length-14511-cov-11.916239_pt1 | contig 14511 bp, 12 predicted proteins | sample MGYA00237868_ERZ511482 | MGnify/ENA metagenome assembly ERZ511482 | reverse complement strand
TAGTCGTACAATTACTAGCAGCAGCTTTAGAAAAAGAGGTTCATTTAATTCATCAGCCGTCTTTATCACCAAGAGCAACAACAACTATTTATAGTATTGATGCGGATAGTATGTATCAGGAAATGATGCAGGAAAGCGACAATTTCTTATCAGAACAACTCCTACTTTTAGCATCGAATGAAGTGTTTGATACCCTCAACACTAGAAAAATTATCAACTACGCAAAAGAGCAATTTTTAAAAGAGTCTCCTGACCCTTTAAAATGGGTAGATGGTTCTGGTTTATCTCGTTATAATCTATTAACACCTCGTTCGGTGGTCTATGTATTAGAAAAAATATACACTTTAATCTCCTTGGAGCGTATTAAAAATATTTTTCCTGCGGGCGGACAGTCGGGTACGATAGTAGATTGGTATGCGGGCACTCCACAACCCTTTGTCTATGCCAAAACAGGTACGCTATCCAATCGACATTGTTTGAGTGGGTATTTATTAACTAAAAGTGGAAAAGTATTGCTCTTTAGTTTTATGCACAATAATTATTACGGCAGTTCTAAACCTTTGAAAGTAGAAATGGATAAGGTATTGCGGACTTTATATGAGGAGAACTAAAAAGAGGTCAGATGTCAGACCGCTTTGCTGTCAGCTCGTCTGCGGCTGTCAGATATAGCACGACAAATAGAAATAGATGAGTTGTTTTTTGTTGATGATAGTTAACCTTAAATATTCATTGGTTTTTCCATGATACTGCATGCGTACTTTCTATTTTTTATTAGACTTGTCTTTACTTCAGTAATTTGTTTAGCTTTTTCTTTATTGTAACATCAGAGGTCATCCCGTAAATTTTCTCAAATATTTGCCCATTTTTAATAAAATATAGTGCTGGAATACTTTTTATTTTACACTTTTCCACGATGGGTCTATTTTCATCAATATTAATTTTTCGGACCTCTATTTGCCCTTGAAATTCTTTTGCTATTTTTTCAATAGTCGGTAACATAACTTGGCAAGGATCACACCACTCTGCATAAAAATCCAATAAGACTGGTTTGTCTTGTTGGATTACTTCATTAAAATCTTTATTGCTGGTTATCTCCTTCACAGGTTGTTATTTAGAGATTTATTAAGAGGATCTCGTTTTTAAGACGAAGGCACAGAAAAAGAGTCATCTTGAAAAGAAAATCTCTAAAAATAACAGAGGTATCTTACTAGTTGAGGGGCTAGTCATTCCCTATTATTTCCACCCAAAAAATGTGGGATATCAATAGAGTCATTCCCACCCTCATTTTATTAACTAGGACAAATTTCGAAGTCCCTATTACACGGTCGCTTCCTGCGACCCTGTAATTTTTGATATATACTTTTATCTTGGTTATCGATAGTTAAAATTACAAGGTCGCGGAAAGCGACCGTGTAATAGGGACTTTGAAATTTGTCCAGCAATAGAAAATTGCTGGGTAAGAGGGCTCTTTTTTGCTGGACAATTTCTGATTGTCCAGCAAATTTAAAAGCTATATTTCAGAAGATACATAAAAGAGCATAGCTCCGACACGTTTAATTTACGATGCCAGAGCGATGCTCTTTTGAGATTTTTAACAGTATTTTTCTATATACAATGTTAGGGGTAAAGCCTTAATTTTTCCACCAAAGAAGATTCCGAGCAAGCGGAATAAATTGTGGTGGCAATAGTGTTTTCCGCAACCCTTCAATTGTTTAGTAAGGATTCTCTCTTATTATCAGCAGGTAATTTACAAGGTCGCAGAAATTCTGTAATAGCATTTTGTAAAAACCATAATGCCTCTTTGTTACTTCAACAACTTATTCAATTTATTCTTGATAGTAACATCAGAAGTTAAGCCATTAATTGTCTCATGTATTTTACCATCCTTTACAAAAAATAAGGTTGGAATACTTCTCACTTTAAACTTTGCTGCAATCTCTTTATTTTCGTCAATATTTATTTTTCGCACCTCCACTTTGCCTTCAAATTCTTTTGCTATTTTTTCAATAGTTGGCGTAAGCGTTTGGCAGGGGCCGCACCAATCTGCATAAAAATCTAATAAGACTGGTTTATCTTGTTGTATCACTTTGTTAAATTCTTGATGACTTGTTATCGCTTTCATGATATTATTTTTTTATTAAAAATTATCTTCAGTAAAGATGAAAAATAAATGATCTTTTAAAAGGAGTTCTTTTTTGACGGATTGAAAACTTATAAAAAAAAGACTCCATTTAAAAACAAAACGGCTAATTTATTTTTTAATTAATACTTACACTACAAAGATATACCAGATTCACACATTATTTATAGACTGTTTTTCCCGATCATTTGATGATTTTTCCTGATAAAGCATACAAAAGCACAAAGAATAATAAATTCTATTACTTTGTGATCTTTGCATAATTGATTATCTTTTGATGCATTTTGTGTCAAAATGACACTGAAATTTATGATAAAACGTCACTTTGTCATGTAAAGTTCAAGAAAAAAGCAATTTTGTCTCTTTTTTGGTAATGGAATAAGAATTGCAATTCTATTAATCGTAATCAAAAGCGATTACATGATAATTTAAAAACATAAAAGGTAATTAGTATTGATCAAAAAATAATTAGGTCATTTTAAAAAAGACCTATCTACTTTTTTCATCTTTACTTAGCCATTTACTATAAAAGATAATTAATAAGTTGAGGTTGAGTAATAGTGAGTATTCAAATTTTCACTTGCACTGAACCCCACCTAAATATTTTAAAATGAATCCTAATAACATCACATTAAAAACACAAGAAGCTGTTCAGCGTGCCCAGCAGTTGGCACTAGAAAATGGCAATCAGTCTATTGAAGTAGGTCACTTGTTAAAGGGGATTTTGGAAGTAGACAAAAACGTAACGCCATTTATCTTTAAAAAATTGGCGGTCAATATACATGCAATTGAACAAGCACTAGGTGCCATCCTTAAAAGCTATCCCAAAGTAGAAGGCGGTGGCCAATATTTATCCAGACAAGCCAATGAGGTAATGCAACGAGCAGCTACCTTTTTAAAAGAATTTGGCGATGAATATATAGCTTTAGAACACTTACTATTAAGTATTCTAAAAGTAAAAGATTCGGTATCTCATTTATTAAAAGATAGTGGCATCAATGAAAAAGACTTGAAAGCAGCGATTAAAGAGTTGCGAAAAGGGTCAAAAGTAACCAGTAATGGTGCAGAAGATACGTATAACGCACTGAATAAGTATGCGATTAATCTAAATGAAAAAGCTAGAAATGGTAAGCTTGATCCAGTGATTGGTAGAGACGAGGAAATTCGCCGCTTACTACATATTTTAGCAAGACGTACCAAGAATAACCCGCTATTAATTGGAGAACCAGGGGTTGGTAAAACTGCGATTGCAGAGGGTTTAGCGCATAGAATTGTCAGTGGAGATATTCCACAAGATTTAGAAGGAAAAGAAATTTATGCTCTGGACATGGGCGCATTGATTGCAGGGGCGAAGTATAAAGGAGAGTTTGAGGAAAGACTAAAAGCAGTTATTAAAGAGGTGACGGAATCTGATGGAAATCTTATTTTATTTATTGATGAAATTCACACTTTAGTAGGTGCAGGTGGTGGAGAAGGCGCAATGGATGCTGCCAATATTTTAAAACCTGCTTTGGCAAGGGGCGAATTACGATCTATTGGTGCAACCACATTAAATGAATACCAAAAGTATTTCGAGAAAGACAAAGCTCTAGCACGACGATTTCAAACCGTTCTAGTAGATGAACCAAACGAAGAAGATGCAATTTCTATTCTTCGAGGTTTAAAAGAACGGTACGAGACACATCATAAAATCAATATTAAAGATGAGGCAATTGTAGCCTCTGTACAACTCTCCAACCGCTACATCACGGATCGTTTCTTGCCAGATAAGGCAATTGATTTGATGGATGAAGCGGCTGCGAGATTGCGCTTAGAGATGAACTCTATGCCGGAAGAATTGGATGAAGTAGAAAGAAAAATCCGCCACTTAGAGATTGAACGAGAAGCGATGAAGCGAGAAAAGGATGAGGTGAAAATAGAGAAGTTGAATAAGGACATTGCGAACATGGAAGAGCAGCGCAACCAATTCAAAGCGAAATGGGAAAGCGAAAGAGCAGTTGTTGTGGGGGTTCAACAAGCAAAAGAATCCATAGAGCAACTAAAAGTAGAGGCGAAACGCTTAGAAAGAGAAGGGAATTTTAGTGAAGTGGCAGAGATTCAGTATGGTAAAATACCTGCTGCGAAAGAACAATTAGAACAGTTTGCAGCACAATTAGCAGACTTACAAGAACAAGGTACTAGAATTGTAAAAGAGGAAGTACGGGCAGAAGATATTGCAGAAATAGTAGCGAAGTGGACAGGCATTCCTGTTACCAAAATGTTACAAAGTGAAAGAGAGAAGTTGTTAAATTTGGAGGATGAATTAGGCAAGCGAGTGGTTGGGCAAGCGCCAGCTATTGAAGCTATTGCAGATGCGATTCGTCGAAATAGAACAGGTCTTTCGGACGATAAACGACCAATTGGTTCTTTCTTGTTCTTAGGCTCAACAGGGGTCGGTAAAACAGAATTAGCAAAAGCACTCGCTGAATTCCTTTTTGATGAAGAAGATATGTTAACTCGTATAGATATGTCCGAATATCAGGAGAGTCATGCAGTTTCTCGATTAGTCGGCGCGCCCCCGGGCTATGTTGGCTATGATGAGGGCGGACAGTTAACAGAAGCAGTAAGAAGGAAGCCTTATTCAGTGATTTTGTTAGATGAAATTGAAAAAGCACATCCAGATGTTTTCAATATTTTATTGCAAGTATTGGATGATGGTAGATTGACGGATAACAAAGGCAGAATAGCGAATTTTAAAAATTCCATTATCATCATGACCTCTAATATGGGCGCAGAAGTAATTCAAGAAAATTTCGCTCAATTAGAGGAACATAATCAAGCGGAAATTTTTGAAAAAACAGAAGACCAAATCTTTGATGTATTGAAGCAATCACTGCGACCAGAATTTTTGAATCGTATAGATGAGGTGGTGATGTTCCAACCATTAACGGCTGCGAATATCAAGAGTATTGTTGGATTGCAATTACAGATGTTGGAAAAAGTATTAGCGAAACAAGAAATTGAATTGACTGCTACACAGCAAGCTATTGATTACATCTCTAGGGCTGGTTTTGATCCACAATTTGGTGCTAGACCGGTGAAGCGAGTGATTCAAAAGAAAGTATTGAATGCCTTATCAAAAGCCTTGTTGAAGCGGGAAGTGCAGCCTAATTCTAAAGTAGTATTAGATGCATTTGATGATAAATTAGTTTTTAGAAGTCCAAGAGTTAATGAGGAGGAGAAGTCTGCTGCATAAAGCAGAAAAGACTAGTTTAGTTTTATTGGATTCAAGCCCCTAAAATTAGTAAGAACATGGGATTTTAAATTAATATATATTTATATAGCCGACTTAATCTTTTGATGGATTAAGTCGGCTTTTTTGTAATATCGCCTTCCGTAGCTTAGCAGGCTGACCGTAAACTCAGAAAATAGGTTTTACGATTTTGTAAATAACTGATTTAATGGAATTTAGATGTGCCAGATTTTTAAAATCTGGCACATCTTGACTATTCTCGGTCAGCCTGCTAAGCTACGGAAGAAAACGATGATACGAATACTCAGTAATTCAAAGAAATAGTACTCAAACCCACCTTGTCCTGCTTTCCTCTCAGTTCGATATCGCCAAGAGCTTGCGGTTTCATCTCAGGTGGTAAAGGTAGAATTTTTATCAAGTCATTAGACAGCAAAAGATTCACCTGATGCTTATTACATTCCATCTGAATACGACTAGCAGTATTCAAAACATCACCAGAAAAGGTAATTTCTTTCTTGACCATCCCCATCTCTCCAACCATCACTTTTCCATAATGGAAACCTGCTTTAAAAACAGGTAAACAACCATATTTTTTCAAATAAGTGGCTTCATTATCATACAAAGCTTCTTGAATCGAATAAAAGCACTCTATGCAATTCGCATTTGCCAAACCCTTCTTCATCTCCCAACTAACAATTATTTCATCGCCAACATATTGATAAATCTCTCCTTTTGTTCGGAGGATAGGTGTGGATGCATCTTCAATAAACGCTTTTAAGAAATAGAAATATTTTTTAGCACCTAGTTTTTCTGCAATAGTAGTAGAACCTTTAAGGTCCAAAAACATAAAAATTCGCTCTTCTTCTCTAGGTCGAAAGTACCTACCCAGTAGAAAGTTTTTAAAATTGCCTTGCCCATATTTATCATTTACTGCAAGCGTAATAATGGTCCCAATCATAATAATGCCCCAAGACAAAAAATGCTTGAGGAAGTCTGCACCAACCATAAAACTCTGCACCTCCTGCTGCACCTCTGATGTGAATGGAGACCGCTGTTGCGTAAGCATTTGAAACAAGGTAGAACCAGCACCAATTAAGAGAAAACCAGAGATAGCATAAATAGAGGAGACACCCAGAATTGCTTTCCAAAAAGGTACATTGCGAATGTAAGCTTCAATTTTTAACAATAGAATCCCCGCAATGGACCCTGCAATGATGGCAATCGTACCATTGGCAATTAGGATAGGCCAGAACCGATAAATGGAAGGATCGTCGTTAAAATTGATAACTACCAAATAGTCATAGCAGACCTGAAAACTGCTGATCAGCAGCCAAGCCAAGGCGATATACCCGATTTTTTTATAGTTGAGCGGATATTTGGTAGTTTTCATTTAAGCAAGAACTGAAAAATAAAGATAGTATGCAAGTTCCTACTACAATATCCATTAAAATTAAAAAATTGTATATCAAAACGATGGTATATATAAACGAACAAACAAAATACGAGGTAGGTAAACACGAAAAATATCGGATGGAGTCCCTATAACTACGGAGTAGTTGAACACGAGTAACCTCGGATGAAATCCGAGGGAAAGAGCCCCCAGTCCTAATAACTACGGAGTAGTTGAACACGAGTAACCTCGGATGAAATCCGAGGATCTAACAACCAAAAAACCTATCCCGCCCCCCAACAGCGCACCAGCCAACACATCCGCAGGATAATGCACCCCCACATAAACCTGCGCCAAAGCAATAGAAGATGCCCACAACAACAGCGGCACTCGCAACCATTTCCAATAGACCCCCACCGTCAAAAATAAAGCAACCGCAATACTAAAATGATTACTCGCATGAGAAGAAGTAAAACTATAGCCACTACCACAAGGCACCAATAAATGAGCAGTTTCTTTAAAGCCCACTTGGTTACAAGGTCGAATTCGTTGCACCTGATTTTTTACCAGCCAACTACTAGCAAAATCACTAATACTCAAAGCTAATAGCAGCGTAAGTAGCCAAATGCCCCCTTTTTTTCGAAATTGGTACACAATACTTCCAGCCAACAACATATATAAAGGCAACCAAAAATATTTATTCCGCCAATAGGGGAGTAGCCAATCGAAAAAAGTGTTTTTACAATCGTGATTGATAAAATGAAAGAGACTTTGATCTAGGTGAAGGAGTTGGTCCATTTGTATTTGAAATGGTAAAATAGGGTAAATATAAAATAATATGCTTTGGTAGCAAAAGCATAGCAACTCCCTAAAATACGGTATATTTGAGTAAAGAACTATAAATGCCAAATTATTGACCTCCTCAAAGAGAAAATTATGAAAAGATTTTTTAACATCGCTGGTCCCTGTAATGCTGGAAGACACTATATGGTATCTGCAATAGAACGCAATCCATCTATCTTGCCACTGATTGAAGAAGAACAATATTTTGTCATCCATGCTGCCCGACAAACAGGTAAAACAACCTTGATAAAATCATTGGTCAACTATTTGAATGCAGGAGATAAATATTATGGTTTATACTGTTCTTTGGAAGCTGCGCAAGTTTTTACGGAACCGCATGAAGGCATCCCAGAAGTTTTAAATATTTTAAGGTCATCTATTAAATACTCTAAACTACCACATCGGAAGGAATTTGCAAAAGAAGTAGATACAGCCGATTTTTCCACGATGGTAGGAGATGCTATAAAGGATTATTGTGAGCTATTAGATAGACCACTTGTCATTTTTTTTGATGAAATAGATGGCTTACAAAATGGCACCTTGATTACTTTTTTGCGTCAACTTAGAGAAGGATATATCAATCGACCTGAAGTACCTTTTCCGCTTAGTATTGTCTTAGTAGGCATGCGAAATATTAGAGATTATCAATCAAAAGTGCGAGAAAATAGGGTGACTTTGGGCTCTACTAGTCCATTTAATATTATTACTGAAGCGATAACTTTAACAAACTTTACTTTTAACGAAATAGCAGAACTTTATGAGCAGCATACTCAAGCAACAGGTCAAGCATTTAAAAAACCAGTTTTAGATAAAATTTATGATTATACAGATGGGCAACCGTGGCTGGTCAATGCAATTGCAAGGGAAATTATTACGAAGCTATTAGCAAATGATTATTCAAAAAAAATAACACCTTCCTTAGTTGATCAAGCAGTTAAAAATATTATTATAAGACGAGACACCCATATTGATAGCTTATTGGAAAGACTAAAAGAAGAACGGATCAGAAAGGTAATTGAACCGCTGATTACAGGAGAAAAACTAGTGCTCGATTTTACAGATGATGATACGCAGTATTGCGCAGATCTCGGTTTGATTAAAATAAGCAAAGGAGAAATCAAACCCGCTAATAAAATTTATAACGAAGTAATTATTCGTGCGCTAACATCTAACACCCAATCTCACTTAATTCAGTCTATAAAAAATATTTGGATCAACAAAGATGGCACCTTGGATATGAGTGGCTTATTAAAAGGATTCCAACAATTTTGGCGAGAAAATAGTGGTATCTGGGAGGAAAAATATCAATACAAAGAGGCAGCACCACATTTAATTTTACAGGCTTTTTTACAAAGAATTATTAATTCTGGAGGGGATATTGCTAGAGAATATGCCGCCAATAAAGACAGAATGGATTTATGTGTGCGCTATGGAACGAGCAAATATCCTATTGAAATCAAAGTGCATTACGATAAAAATACAGTTTCTGATGGTTTGGTCCAATTAGCAGGCTACATGGATACGGTTGGTGAATCTACAGGTTGGCTTGTTGTTTTTGACCGTAGAAAAACCAAAAAATGGGGAGAGAAAATTTATTGGAAACCTGTTCAAAAAGGGGAGAAAACGATTTATATTGTTGGAGTATAAGAATATCCTAATAACCTCAAAATAAAACCAAAACTCATGCCTATGCAGCCGAGTCCGATTACTGATAAAATATAAAAATGAGTAAATAGGAGTCGCTCATCTGTGAAAAAAGCTCTACTTTTCCGAAGATGCGCCACCTATTTACTCATTTATTCATGCTATCATTTACTCATTGAGTACTTACTTCATTAGGACTTCAAAACCAATAAAGGAACTTGTATTTCCTCTACTAATGTTTTGGTTAAACTACCTTCAAGAATTCGTTGCCAAAAGCCTTGCTTTCTTTTATGCACGGCTAAAATATCTGCTCCTGTAAATTCAATATATTCGGTAAGGGCTTCTTTAATTTTACCTGTCAATAACTGTTTGGTAATGATTCCTGCCTCTACTTCTATTGCATAGCTTTGAAGGGCTTCTTCTAATTTCTGGGTAGCTTCCTGTACTTGAGCGGCATTAGTAATATGCAGTACATGAAGTGTAGCCTCGAAGGCTTTGCACCAATCTAACAAATACTCAATAGCTGTTTGGTCTCCCATCTCTAATGCCGTCCCATAGACAAGCTTCTCCAAACCCAAATATTTAGTATTGGGCGGCACTAATAGTAAGGCACAATTCAGCTGATCTATCATTTTTTTGGCACTTTTACCAAGTAAGCGATCAGAATTCGGGTGTCGGCGCATCCCCATTACCAGTAAATCAAAGTGCTTTTTTGTTTGTATTTGTCGCAATTCCTCTACCACATTTCCATCTGCTACAATAAAGTCTAATGGAATCGTATGAAATTGTTTAGCGTACAGCTCGGTAGCAAAGGTCTGTAAACGTTCCATTTCTTGTTTCCGTTGATTGCTTGCGAAAGCTTCTAAATCTTTTCCCACTATGGAATTACTGGCTAAGGATAAAGAGGGACTTTCGTAAATGTGGACAAGGGTAATACCAGCATCAAAATACTGAGCTAACTTTTGTGTATAGCGAAAAGCGGCTTTAGAAGCAGTTGAATAGGCAGTTGGAAATAGTATTTGTTTCATTATTATCTGATTTTATAATCAAAATTGTCTTATGAAAAATGTAACTGTTCAGAATAGAGAGCAGAGAAGCGAGAATAGAGATAAAGTTGTACTAAATTTAAGAGCCTTGTCCTTCTATTATCAAATGTCTACATTTTGCGATATTCCATTCTTTCCTTTTTTGTAACACTTGTTGGCCGTAAGTAGTCCAATACTGATGCTCCTCCAAAAAAGCTAAATTTTCTATTGCCCACTCGACATCTGTACATCTTTTATGTAATACTACACGCCATTCTGCTAACAACATCTTTTGTAGATGGTAATATTCTGTTAGAGATAAATGATATAAATCTGCATCACAAATTACTTGTTCTAAAATGTTTTTTGGCGATTGGGGCATTTTAGTAGCGGCAATACAAGCTAAAACTTCTGATAGTTTTTCGTTTGGATAAGCTGCTTTTTCTAAAAAAGCTTTTGCCAATTTCTGACTCTCTACTTCATGGCCTTCATACACCTTCGTTAAACCACTATCATGAAACCAAGCAGCTAATAGTAATAGCTCCCTTTCTTCGTTGGTTAGCCCTAAATAAGTAGCGATAGCTCTTACTCCTCGAACCACATTAATCGTATGGTGTAAATTGTGAAATAGTAAATCGGTGGATAGTTCATCAATCAATAAGTTAGTGACATATCGACCAGCTAAAAAAGTAATGGTATGTTTGGATTTTTTCATCAATAAGAGCAAAAAATAGTTATTTTATTTGAAAGTACTTCCAATACAAGTAACGCTTATCAGTAAGAATATGTTATTAATGTAGGTCAATTTTACTACTAATCAGTAAGGCGATAGATGTGCAATTTAGAGGGAGTGAATTTGATTAGTTTTTTTATAAAAAAACAAACCAAATTCACTCCCTCTAAAAAAATCTATCTAATCTACTGCCTGCTTGATACCAAAGGCTATCAAAAATCTATAGGCTTAATGTAGAATTAAAACCATTTTTGTTTTTTAAAGTAACTTATCAATCCAATCGAAATGAAAAGCATCACACTTAATAAAATAAAGTATCCATATCGGTAGTGCAGCTCTGGCATATTTTCGAAATTCATACCATATAAACCTGTTAAAAAGGAAAGCGGTACAAAAATAGTGGTGATGATAGTTAGCACCTGCACGACTTGATTCATCTTGAAGCTAATTTCTGATAAGTATAAGTCTTGCAGACTGTTCAACATATCTCGGTAAGTATCCACACTATCCATTATTTGTATGGTATGGCTATATAAGTCTCTGCCATAAAGTTGGGTAGTTTCTGTAATTAGTGGATGATCTGATTTAATGAATTGGTTAATCGCCTCTCGCAAGGGAGCAACGAATTTTCGGATTTTGATTAATTCTTGCCTTAATTTATGTAGTGTGTTTTTGTGCAGGCTATCAGGGGCCTGTAAAATAGCAATCTCTAATTCTTCTATGTCTAACTGAATCTCCTCTAAAACTAGAAAATAATTATCAACCATTAAGTCTAGTAAACAGTAGGCTAAGTAATCCGCTGTTTGCCGTCTAATTCTACCATTTTGATTGCGTAAGCGCTCTCTGATTTTTAGAAATATATCCGTTTCATCTTCCTGGAAAGTTAGTAGATAACCCGCCCCTATATAAACACAAATTTGCTCTGTTTGTACCGTGCTGCTCTCTTTTTTATAGCTTAATGCTCTAACAACAAAAAATAAAGCTTGGTCCAATTCTTCAAATTTAGGTCGCTGCAAAGTATCCACAATATCCTCCAAACTAAGGGAGTGTACTTGGAATATCTTTCCTATTTCCTTTATCAATTCCACATCATGCAAGCCTCTTACATCATACCATTGTACCAATGCTGGGTTAGGTTCACAGAATTTGGTAATCGTTTGGTTATCAAGTACTTGTTCCGTATGTTTTGATTCGTTATATTCTACATAGTAAATGCTGATTTTATCAACTTTTCTTTTACCTGTAAAGATGATAGACCCTGGCGGAAGGCCTGTTCGTTGTCGTCGTTTGCTCATCTAATTTCTCCACTTCTTAAACTGATTAATCAAACCCTTAGTAGACGCATCATGCTTCGTAGTTCGTTTATTAGTAGCTAACTCCGGTAAAATACGCTTCGCCAACAATTTCCCTAACTGCACGCCCCACTGATCAAAACTATAAATATTCCAAATAACCCCCTGTACAAAGATTTTATGTTCGTACATGGCGATTAATTGCCCAAGGGTATAAGGCGTAATTTGCTTCACCAAAATAGAATTGGTTGGAATATTTCCTTTAAATACCTTATAAGGTGCTACCTTCATAATCGTATGCGCAGAAGCACCTGATTCTTGCATATCTTTCACAACCTCTTGCAAAGTCATCCCTTGCATTAAAGCTTGCGTTTGGGCAAAGTAGTTCGCTAACAATTTATTATGGTGGTCGCCGATTGGATTGTGGCTAATCGCAGGAGCGATAAAATCACAAGGAATTAATTTGGTTCCTTGATGTACCAATTGGTAAAAGGCATGTTGACCATTGGTACCAGGTTCTCCCCATAAAATAGGGCCTGTTTGGTAGTTGACTTGATTGCCACTTCTATCTAAAAATTTACCATTACTTTCCATGTTTACTTGCTGGAAATGGGCGGCAAAACGGTGCATATATTGATCATAAGGGAAAATTGCTTCGGTAGCTGCACCAAAAAAGTTATTGTACCAAATACCAATTAAAGCCAATAGTACAGGGATATTCTTTTCAAAAGGGGTCTTTTGAAAATGCTTATCCATTGAATGGAGTCCTTTTAGTAAGTCTTTAAAATTAGTATAGCCTACTGTGCAAGCAATCGCCAAACCAATCGCAGAAGATAAAGAGTACCGACCGCCTACCCAATCCCAAAAAACAAACATATTTTCAGGTGCAATTCCAAATTTTTTGACATCTTTCGCATTGGTAGAAACTGCTACAAAATGCTTGGCAATCGCCGCTTTTTTCTTAGCTGCTTTTAAAAACCAATCTCTTGCCGTATTGGCATTGGTCATCGTTTCTTGGGTCGTAAAAGACTTAGAAGCGATGATAAACAAGGTGGTCTCTGGGTCTACTTTCTTTAAAGTTTCTGCAATGTGGGTGCCATCTACATTGGAAACATAATGCGTAGTAATGCCCTCTTCCCAATAAGGTTTTAAGGCTTCTGTGGTCATTATTAAACCTAAATCAGAACCACCAATACCTATATTTACGATATTCGTAATAGGTTTACCCGTGTATCCTTTTAATTTTCCAGTATGTAACTGTTGGGTAAACGCCTTAATTTGCTTCAACACTTTTTTAATCTTAGGCATCACATTTTCCCCATTTGCCTTCATCGGTTTATTAGAGCGATTTCTTAAAGCTACATGTAGGACCGAGCGTTCTTCTGTTTCATTAATGACTGCTCCGCTATACATTTGCTCAATGGCATCTACGACTTCTGTCTCTTTTGCTAAGTTTATTAATAATTGAAGGGTCTTTTTAGTAATTCTATTCTTAGAAAAATCCACTAATATATCTTCTTCTTGCAAAGAAAATTCTTTGAATCGCTTAGGATTATCAGCAAATAGGTCTCTCATCTGTACCCCTTCCATTTTTTGAAAGTGGGCTTCTAATGCTTTCCAAGCTTTTGTAGTTGTCGGATTAATTTTCTTTAACATAGCGATTATTGATGTAAGTGATTTTAGGTGGATGGTAGATGGTAGCGTAGTGTAAGTTCTACGGTCTATCTTCCTTCGATGCAAACCTTAAGAATTACAAAGAAACGCATTATTTGATTTTGATGTTAGGTTTATCTACTTGGACAGGCAAGAATTTACAAATACTTAAAGTAGGTAGGGATGATGATATGGCAACGGATGATATGGCAACGGATGATATGGCAACGGATGATATGGCAACGGATGATATGGCAATGGATGATATGGCAACGGATGATATGGCAACGGATGATATGGCAATGGATGATATGGTAGCGGATGATATGGCAACGGATGATATGGCAACGGATGATATGGCAACGGATGATATGGCAACGGATGATATGGTAGCGGATGATATGGTAGCGGATGATATGGTAGCGGATGATATGGCAATGGATGATATGGTAGCGGATGATATGGTAGCGGATGATATGGTAGCGGATGATATTAGCGGATGATATGGTAGCGGATGATATGGCAGCGGATGTTATGGCAGCGGATGATATGGCAACGG